>ENA-OZGS01000326-OZGS01000326.1-human-gut-metagenome-genome-assembly--contig:-NODE-326-length-16563-cov-4.895323_pt1 | contig 16563 bp, 10 predicted proteins | sample MGYA00245121_ERZ653667 | MGnify/ENA primary metagenome ERZ653667 (study PRJEB26926, sample SAMN06165248) | human gut metagenome | biome: ENVO:00009003; feature: ENVO:2100002; material: ENVO:00002003...
GATCTACACGTAAGGAGTCGTCGGCAGCGTCAGATGTGTATAAGAGACAGAACCCTGCTTCTTGATTTGGCTGTCCTTACGCCCAAGAAACATCAGTTCGCCGCGCTCGTTGTATGCGCCGAGGTCGCCCGTTTTGTACATCCGCTCCGGAATCCCCCGCGCGTCCGGATGCTGGACAAACGCTGCCGCCGTTTTTTCCGGCGCATTGTAGTATCCGGCGGACAAACACGTCCCGGAGACGCAGATTTCGCCCTCCACCAGCGTAATGCGCGTATTTTCGCACGGGAAGCCAATCGGCAGCGGCTCGCCATCCTCGAAGGTGCGGTCAACACGATACCACGAGCAGACATCCGTGATTTCCGTCGGGCCATACATATTCACAAAATCCGCATCCGGCAGGGAGCGCCGCCAGATATTCAGCTGACGGTTCGGCATCACCTCGCCGCAGAAGAACACCCGCTTGACCCCGCGCGGACGCCCGTCCTTCACCACGCCGAGATTCGCCGGGTGCATCAGCGCCGATGGAACCCAGAACAACGTGTTAATCTGCCGCTGCTCCAATTCGTCCATCATCCGTGCCGGGAAGAGGAAGTCCCTCTGGGGCAGGAAGTAGACGTATGCGCCGCTTTTGAGCGTGCAGAAAATATCCAGCACCGAGTTGTCAAAATACAGCGGCGCCTGATTGCCGAAACGTACGGTTTCATCAAGCCGCAGCGCAGGGACTGCCCATTCCACGAAGTCCAGCACCGAGCGATGGCGAATCGCAACGCCCTTGGGATGCCCGGTCGAACCGCTGGTGAACAGCACATACTGCAAATCGGTATCAATGATGTCCCGCTGACGCGCCGCCAGCAGCGATTCATCAATGTCGCAGGACGCCGCCGCTTCCGCGGAGACGCATGGCAGTTTTCCAACCGCATCCGCCAATATCGGCGCTTTGCCCTCGTCAGTCAGCAGAAGCGCCGGATGCAGCGCATCCAGAATCAGCCGGACACGCTGCTGCGGCATCTGCACATCAATGATGGTATAGAAGCACCCAGCTTCCAGCACGCCAAGCATTGCCGCGACAGTCATCGGGCTTTTGTCCATGCACAGCGCAACGGGAACGCGCGGCGGGAGCTGCCGCGCCAGATAAGTGCCGATGCGTTTCGCCGTATCGTGCAGCTGCCGCCACGTCAGGCACGTTTTTTCGTCCTCGAACGCCGCTGCATCCGGCTTTTTTGCCGCCCAACTATCCAGCCATGGCAGCACACAGCGCATCATGCCTGCTTCCGGCAGCTATTCACCAGCGCCAGAATCGCCTCCGCGCTGTTGAAGTTCTCCGGCTCCACCTCTCCTGCGTCAATTCGCACGTCATAGGCTTCTTCCAGCGCTACGATGATTTTCATCAGCTCCAGCGAGTCAATCAGCCCGTCATCGACCATATGCCGCTCATGCGCAAAGTCGATTTCGTCGTTCACATCCTGCAAAATCGTCAGCAGACGCTCCATTTTCTCGTTCATCCTCCATCGTCCTCCTATCTTTCTGCGAAATTGTATATTTGTCTTATTTTCAAGCTAACAGCGCCAGAATATACATGTGTGTTTATTATTCGACAAGCGCCAGACGAATTCCTTCTCCGTCCTTTGCGCTTGCAGAGAATTTCGATTTTCCAGCAAATCTGAAAATAGTAGAAAAAAACTGCCGCGCAAAATCAGAACTGCGCGGCAGCATGGAATGGATTTACGGATTCAGCCGTTCTTCCGTCTGGCTGTCGAAAATGTGGAATTTCCCCTTTTCAATGTTCAGCGAAATCGTCTTGCCGATGACCGTGCTGCCGCCCGCAATCTTTGCCACCAGCATCTGACCCGCCGCTTTCAGGTACACGATGAAGCCATCGCCCAGCGGCTCAACGCTGTCCACCGTACCCTCGATTTCGCCTTGACCTTCCGGCGCGAGCGTCAGTTCCGACGGGCGTAGACCGACGATAACCTCCTTGCCTCTGTACTGCTGCATCAGCGCGGTCAGGTCATCCGGCACGGACAGCAGCAGTTCGCCGCACTGGAACGCCAGCGAACCGCCCTTTTCCACAACCTTGCACATCAGCTTGTTAATCTGCGGCGTGCCGACAAAGCTCGCAACGAACAGGCTGTTTGGATGCGCATAGAGGTCGTTCGGCGTCCCCTGCTGCATGATGTGACCATCCTTCATCAGCACGATGTGATCCGCCATCGTCATGGCTTCGGTCTGGTCATGCGTGACGTAGATGGTGGTAACGCCAAGCTGCGTCTGAATCTTCTTCAGCTCATAGCGCACCTGATCGCGGAGCTTCGCATCGAGGTTGCCAAGCGGCTCGTCCAGCAGGAACACCTGCGGATCGCGCACCAGCGCACGTCCCAGTGCCACACGCTGACGCTGACCGCCGGAGAGCTGCGCCGGCTTGCGGTCAAGCAGTTCATCCAGACCCAGCATCGCGGACATCGAGTTCACGCGCTTCTCGATTTCTTCCTTCGGCGCTTTCTTCGTTTCCAGCGCAAACGACATGTTCTTGCGCACGGTCATGTTCGGATACAGCGCGTATTCCTGGAACACCATCGCGATGTTGCGCTCCTGCGGCGGCACGAATTTCTTTTCCTTGCCGCGCTCATCGAGCTGGTTCATCGCTTCATTCCCGAAACAGATTTCGCCGTGAACCGGATGGAGCAGACCTGCAATGCAGTACATTGCGGTAGACTTGCCGCAGCCGGACGGCCCAAGGAAGACGCAGAATTCGCCGTCCTTGATTTCCAGATTCATGTCCTTGATGACATAGGACTTGCCCTTGTTGTAGGTCACGTCCATGTTCTTAATCGTAATCGCTGCCATGGCGGACTTCCTTTCTTTCCCTCAGTGCTTATTGACCGAATGCGGCCACTTCAATGCCGAAACCGTAATCATACAGCGGATTTTCGATGTCCTTGGGCAGGTCTTCACGCTGGAGCATCACCTGATCCATCGTCGCAGGAATCTGCCACGGCAGTTTGCCGGCAATCGCGCAGTCACCGAAGAGCGCGTGCGCCACCGCTTCCGCGCCCGCCGTCACGCCGGGACGATAGACAATCATCACCGCGTCGGACGCGGCATCCACCGGCGTCATGACATACGCGCGATTCATCAGCACGACGGATACAACGTTCACGCCGGACGCATCAAGTTTTTGCAACAAGTTCTGCTGTTCTGCGGGGAATTCCAGCGTCGCCGTACCCCACGCGGGTTCGTGCGTGCCGCTCGCTTCACCGACGACGACAATCGCGGTTGTGCCTGCCGGGTAGGAATCGGCAATCAGCGTTTCGTCATCGCCGATGTAGGTCACGTTGTCCGCACCCGCCCGCTTGCAGATGGCATCGTAGATGGACTTGCCCTCCGTCTTCAAGCCTGTTTCGGAGGAAATCTTCCAGCCGCTCGACAGCGCATCAACGTTCTTAGCCAGCGCGCCAACGACCAGAATCTGCTGACCTTCCAGCGGCTGCTGGTTCTCGTACTTCACCAGCGTGACCGCCTTTTCCGCGGCTTCCATTGCCTTCTGATAATGTTCTTCGCTGCCGACAACCTGCGCGATTTCGTCCGCGTCGGTGTAGGGGTTCTCGAACACGCCCAGCCGGAACTTCGCCAGCAGCAGACGGCGGCAGCGATCCGTCAGCAGCGACGGGTCAACCTGATCCACCATGCGGGTGACGTCGCGCTGACCCATGCCGCCCATGACGTCCGCGCCCGCCTGCATCGCCACGATATGATTCAGACCCCAGTCGGTCTGGATAATGCCGTCGTAGCCCAGACGCTTGCGCAGAACATCGTTCATGACCACAGAGGATTCATGCGCGTAATTTTCCACCGCGTCGCCGCCCAGATACGGGACGGTCGAATAGCCGTAAGGCATGATAGACGCGGGATGCACCGTCAGCGCCGCCTCAAAGATGCTCAGGTGCAGCGCGAACGTTTCGTCATCGAACACCAGCGGAGAACCGTCCACGCCGCCAGTCTGCGGGCCGGAGCCGGGAAAATGCTTCACGCAGGACATGACGGAATCAACGCCAATGCCACCCGTGCCGTTCTGCAAGCCCGTAATCGCCGCGACGACCATCGCCTTGGCGGTATTCGCGTCCTCGCCGTAAGTTTCCTGATTGCGCCCCCAGCGCGGGTCAGTCGCCAAGTCCGCGTTCGGAGAGAGGCTCATGCGGACACCGAGCGCCTTCATTTCCTGACGCTGAATGTCTGCCAGCTCCTGCACGAGTTCCGCGTCGCCCGTCGCGCCCAGCGTGATGGCGTCCGGCAGAATCGTCGTGTCGTTAATCCAGCTTGCACCAATGACTGAGTCCATGGAGAAGACGACCGGAATACCCAGTTCGCTTTCTTCGCACAGGGACTGGACGTAGTTCATCTTTTCGCCCGCCGACTCCTTGCTTTCCGCGAAGTAAGTGTACGTCAGCGCAAAGCCGATGTCCAGATCACTGAACCAGCTTTCTTTGAGCGTGACCAGCGTCATGTGCGCCATCTGCGCCGCCTTGTTCTTGTCGCTCATGCGGCTCAGCAGGTCTTCCGTGCGCTCTTCAGGCGTCAAACGCCAGTCTTCATACGGGTCAAGCTCGCCGTTTTTGTTCAAGTCCTTGAACTTGTAGCCGTCCTGCTCCAGAATATCCAGTCCGGCAGTTTTCAGCACAATCTGCTTTCCTTCATATTCCTGCACGACCGTCGTCAATTCGACGACATTGCTTTCTTCCTCGTCCTCTTCCGCCAGCACACCGGGCGAAAGAAGCATCATCGCGGAAAGGGAGAGCGCCGCGACGCTTTTGAGCAGTTTTTTCATGAACCTTTCCTCCTTGTTGATTGCGCCGCGCATTACGACGCTGTGACCGCGCCTGACATCTGACCGCTGATGAGGTACTTGCCCATGAAGATGTACAGCACCAGCACCGGCAGCGCCAGAATCAGTGAGCCTGCCATCTGCACGTTGAATTCCGCCGCCATCGTGCCCGCCAGCTCGTTCAAGGCAATGGTCGCGGGTTTGGAATCATAGCCGCCGAGCACCAGCGCGAACAGCATCTCATTCCAAATGGACGTGCACTGGAAGACAAAGACCGTAATCGTCGCGATTTTCGTGTTCGGCAGGACGATTTTGCGGTAAATCTGCCATACGCCGTTGCCGTCAATCATCGCCTGACGAATCAGCGCGTCCGGCACGTCGGCGTAGTACCCGCGCATCATGACCGTACACATCGGCATACCGAAGACGGAGTGAACCAGCACAAGACCCCAGAGGTTATCGTAGAGGTCAAGGGCGTTGATGGTCTGCAAAAGCGGAATCAGAATCGCTTGGAAGGGCAAATATGTTGCCGCGACCAGCGCGATAAAGAACACGTTGTTGAACCGGAACTTCCATTTGCTCAGTGCGTAGGCACAAATCGAGCCGAGGAATACCGATCCCGCCGCACCGAAGAGCGTCACCAGCAGGCTGGTCATCAGCGGCTGCGCAAGCTCCTCCATCGCACTCTCGTAGCCCTCCATTGTCCACTCTGACGGCGGTGTGATGGGCGTGGTCGTCATCACTTCACTGTTGGACTTGAAGGACGTCATCACCGTTCCCCAGAACGGCAGCATGTAGAAGACCAGAAACGCAATCATGATGAGATAGTACACCACATGCAGCACGGTCATGTGCCACTTGGGTTTTATTTTCGTCGTCTGTGCCGATTGTTCCTGCTTGCTGCGCTCAATACTCAAATTATTTTGCATTTCAGGCTCACTTCCTTCTGTTCGTCCAGTAGGTCAGCGGCAGAATCAGCACCAGCACCAGCGCAAGCAGGAAGCAGCTGATTGCCGCGGAATACGCGAAGTTGTTGTTCTGGAACGCTTCATTGTACATCCAAATCGGCAGCGTCCACGCGGCGGAGGTGGTGTAACCCACCAGCGACACGATGAAGTCAAACGAGCGCAGGGCGTACATCGCCAGAATCGTGATGCAGGAACCCATCGCGCCCTTGAGCTGCGGAATAATGAGTTTGAAGTAGATGCGCGGCATATATGCGCCGTCCAGCTTCGCGGCGTTGATGACGTTGACCGGCACGTTCTTGATGGCGGCGAGGAAGATGACCGCAACGTAACCGGAGAACTGCCAGACCATCGCAATGATGATGGACAGCATGATGGTGGAGTTGCTCGACGCCCACATCAGGTGTCCCGCTTTCATCGCGGCGGATACATCCACGCCCAGAATCGAGAGGAAGGAATTCAGCACGCCGCCCGTTGGACGATACATGTACGCCCAGACCGTGCCGGTCACGACGAAGGACAGCGCGAACGGCAGCAGAATCAGCGTGCGGAACAGCGCCGTGCCGCGAAGCCCCTGATCCATGATCAGCGCCAGCCCCAGCCCCAGCAGGAGGCACAGCGGAATCAGGCAGAACAGCAGCAGCGTATTGCGCAGCGACGGCCAGAAGTCGGGGCTGGAGAACATCTTCGCGTAGTTGCCGAAGCCGCCCCAGCCGTAGCTTGCTTCCAGCTGCCCCGACTTCCAGTCGGACACGGAAACCCACAGGTTCCAGCCCAGCGAGACATACACGAAGTAAATCAGCAGCGCCGCCGGTATGCAAATCCAAATCAGCGGATGACGTTGGAGAAAGTGGTGTACCGGCCCGACTGTTTTAGGCGCAAAGCGCAGCAGCAGCTGGTACACGAGAATCACCGCGACGATGATGGCGCAGAGAACCCAGAACCTGTCATGAGAAAAGGTCATGAACGCCAGATTCTCAAAAAATTCAGAAAATTGTTCCATGGGCAAATCCCCTTCTGTTGCATTCTGTTCGAGGTTTTGCTATCAGCTTTGAAGAAAGCCCGTACAGGCTTGGGCAATTCCGCTGCGCCTGTACGGGCTGATACATCATTCGCCGTAGCTCAGACCCCAGCCGTAGTCATACAGCGGGTTTTCAAGGTCGAAGGACACATCGCCTTCCTGATTGCGGACAGAATCCATATCCCGCGGGAACTGCAAGGGCGTCTTGCCCGTGGGGTTGTTCAGCCCGAAGAGCGTTTCCGCAATCGCGATGCCGCCCTGCGAGCCCGGATAGTACGCTTCCAGAATCGCGTTCGTATTCTCGTCGCACCACGTCAGGATGTAAGGACGTCCGCCCGTGACGACCGTCACCATCGGCTTGCCGCTGGCTTTCGCCGCTTCGAGGATTTCCTGCTGACTGCCGGTGATCTCCAGCGTGTCGTAGCCCCACGGCGGATCGTGCTGGTAGCTCGGTTCGCCGACGGACACGATGATGATGTCCGCATCCTTCGCCAGCTCTGCAATGCGCTCAACGTTGTCGGATTCATAGATGACCGTTGCGTTTTCGCCTGCGTAAGCAGCAATCGCGTCCGCAATGGTCAAGCCTTCCTGCGCGGAAGACCAGCCGCCGACCAGCGAGTCCATATCGCCGGCGCGCGGGCCGCAGACCAGAATCGTCTGCTTCTCGTTCTGTTTGAGGGGCAGGATGCCATCGTTTTTGAGCAGCGTCATCGCCTTGCGCGCCGCCTCAAGGTTCACCGCCTGATGTTCCTCGTTGCCGACGAACTGCACGGCGTATTCCACGTCGCAGTAGGGATTCTCGAACACGCCAAGCTCGAACTTCGCCTTGACGATGCGCGTCGCCGCCGCCGTCAGGATGTCTTCGTCAATCTTGCCCGCGTTTGTCAGTTCTTCCATCTGGTCAATCAGGCGGATGGATTCGCCGCCGATGCCGTCCACACGGCTCTCGGTGATGCCAATCAGGATGGCTTCTTCGTCGGACACTTCTTCACCCATCATCGTGCCGCGGCCTTCCTGAATCGCCCAAATCATGCCCCAGTCAGTCTGGATGATGCCCTCAAAGCCCATTTCGTCGCGCAGCAGGTCTTGCAGCGTCGCCTTCGAGCCGATGGCGGAGTTCTCCATGTCCAGCTCCAGCGGGACAGAGTAGTACGGCATGATGGAAGCAATGTTGACTTCCAGCGCCGCATAATACGGCTTCAGGTGAATTTGCAGCGTTTCCGCGCTGGAAATGATGGGCGAGGTGTCCTTGCCCTCCATCTGCGGCCCTGCGCCGGGGAAATGTTTCATGCAGGCCACGATTGCGCCGGTGTTCAGCCCGTCGCGCCCATTCTGGAACGCAACAACCTGCGCCGTGACCATCTTCGTCACAAGGTCAGGGTCTTCGCCGAACGTCTCCATGACGCGCCCCCAGCGGGGTTCAGAGGCAATGTCGGCTTCGGGAGACAGCGTCATGCGAACGCCGATGGCGATATGCTCATCGCGGGCAATTTCCGCCAGACGGGTGACAAGGTCTTCGTCGCGGGTTGCCGCCAGCGCCAGATTATGCCCGGTAACGGTCGCGCCGGAGACGTAAGACAGGCCATGCACGGAGTCCATCGACACCAGCACCGGCACGCCCAGACGAGACCCCTCAGCATACTCCTGAATCGTGTTCATGGACACCGCAGCCGCTTCCACGCTGTTCAGTTCGCGAATCAGCAGCATGCCGATGCCTTCCTTATTGCACCACTTGTTCAGGTAGGATGGAATCTTGCCATCGGCGCGCGGCAGGTACGTCGGGTGCTGCATCTGCGCAATTTTCTCGCGCACCGTCATCTGCCCGACCAAGTCCGCCGTGCGGGTGTCAGCATCCAGTCGCCAGTCCTCGTAGGGGTCAAGCGTGCCGTTGCTGTTCAGGTCGATAAACTGGTAGCCGTCAACTTCGATGATGCTCTTCACATGGGGATTGAGCGTCGGCTGGGTGTAGGTTTTTTCCTCCGCCATTGCGGGAGCAGCCCACAGTCCGGCTGTAAGCGTCAGCGCACCCAGCATCGCCAGCGAGCGCCGCATCCATTTCTTAGTCAACAAGGTTCCATTCTCCTTTCACGCCAGCTTCCTTGAGGATGTTGACGATCTTATTCGCGAAATATTCCGCGTCGTGGTCACTGGACGTAGCGAACTCCTGCACCTGCGTCTGAAGGCTCATAGACGCGCTCCAAGGCAGCGCCGTGCCGTGGGTGAAGCTCGGATAGCTGCGGATCGTGTCGCTGATCAGCTCATTCTTGAACTTAAGGGTCAGTTGGTTGTAGCAGTCATCCGGGGTATCGGTGTAGGGCGAAATGGATTCCTTCAAAGCGGAGAACCGCTGCTGAACCGGCGTGCTGGACACGTTGTACGCCCAGCGCAGACCCGCCTCGACGTCCGCCGAGTCATTGCTGACGACGAAACCGTCGATGTTCATGCCAAACCAGCCGTCCGTGCCGGGGAACGTGAAGATGCCGTAGTCCTTGCCGTATTCCTGCCCCATGCTGGTCATCAGCGGCTGCATCCAAGTGCCCATAATCTGCATGGCATACGTCCCGGCGACAACCTGACCGCTCGCTTCGTACCAGTCGCGGCTGGAATGGTCGGGTGCGACGTAATCCATCAGCTTGGCGTAAGTCGTCAGCACCTTCGTCACATCCTCGACGTTATAGATGCCGTTGATGAAGTCCTGATAGATTTTAGGGTCAGTGCCCATCATGATGTCCTCGAACACCTGGCACGCCGGCCAGCCCTTGCGGTCGCCGAGGTCAATCGGGTACTCGCCATCGGGCATTTTCGCCGCCAGCTGGTCACAGATGTCCCAGAACTCGTCCCATGTGATGTTCTCGTGATCCGGAATCGCAATCCCGTACTTCTCGAACACATGGATGTTGTAGAAGATGACATTCGTCTTGTGGATGCCAATCGGCACGACGTAGTTCTTGCCGTCGGGCGCGGTCAGCAAGTCCTTGATGCCCGGCAGGATGCGCTCGTTGAGCTTCGCGTAGTCCCACAGCTTGGACAAATCCAGCAGCATGTTCGCATCGAGGTACGGCTGAATTTCCTGACCGGGATGCGCCTGGAATGTTTCAGGACTCTTGCCCGCCTGCTGAAGCACCTTGACCTTCATGACCATGGCGCCGCCAGCGCCGCCCGGAATGGCGTTCGACTTCGTTTTCACCTTGGCGTACGCGCCTTTGAATTCGTCGATGACGGATTCAATCGCATCCTTCTCGCCGCCCGCCGTCCACCAGTGGTAGACGTTGACCGTGCCTTTTGCAGAAACATCCTCCAGCACGGCGGCGAAATCAATGTCATCGGCGCTGCGCTTCTCGCGTTTGGCGGCAAAGGCACTGGTCGTCAGCGACGTAATCGCCAGCACACCCGTCAGCAGCAGCGCCCCGAATTTTTTCAGCTTCATTGCTTGTTCCTCCTCTGAGAATACAGGGAATCTGTTACTCTTCCACGAACGTCATCGTCGCCCACAGGCTGGGGTTCTCGTCCACGTTGTGCATCGTGGGCTTGCGGTCGCGGCCGTCCAGCTGCGCGGAGTACTGCATCCGCAGGCTGTGAATGCCGGGGCACGGCAGGTCAACGTCAAGGATGGAGAAGTCAAAGCCAACGGTCGTGCCCGCAGCGGGAACCAGCTGCGCGATCTTATCATTGGAGAGGTTGTGCAGCGGAATCTTACTTTCAAGGATGTAGCCGCCCATTTCCTTGTCGCGGACGGTCACGGCTTCGTAGTCGTCGAATACCAGCTCGTCGCCGTATTCACCCTGCGTCTCCCAGCCGAGATTGTCAGCGATCATGTCGCGGTCAATATAGTTGAAGAAGTCATATTCGTCCGTGGACTGCACGATGCGCCAGTCGGTCGCTTCGTACGCTGTACGGTTCGGGTCGGCGTTGGGGTTGGTGCTGAAGAAGAGGATGATGGCATCCAGTTCATCCAGCGGGAAACCTTCGCGGTAGACAAACGGCGTGTCATCCCACACCTTCGCGGCGATGTAGAGGTTCTCTTCATCCCACATGGCGTAGATTTCCATCGAGCAGTCCGCTTCGCCGTCCCAGTGCTCAATCTGATCGACAATCTGCTTCTCGCTGTCAATGCGCAGGCAGCGGCTCGTGTCCCACTCGCTCAGGTCGCCGTCAATGACGACGTTCTTAGCGCGCGGGGCTTCCAGATTCGCGTCGGAATACGCCAGTGCAGCGGGGGCCGCAGCAAACATAGCCAGTGCCAGCACGGATGCGGCTGCCTTGCGAAGCCATCCAAAGTGTTTCATGTCTCGTTCCTCCCTTTCAACATCGGAAACAAACTCAATTCGCACCATAGCGGTGCTTTCGTGATTCAGTATAATCCCAGCGCCTGTTTTGAACAAGGGAAAATCCAGCACTGCTATTGGGAAAATACAAAACACAACCAAACTTCTTTATGCGGTATTCGGTTTTTGTGCGCTTCAGTCAACACGGGGTACTTTTCTTTTGCATTTTCTCTGCGTATGTGCTATACTGCTTCCATCAGCACAATGCGAAATAGAAAGGACGGCATGTATGCGAAAACTGACGTGTATGCGAATAAGCGCGAAAATGACCATCCTGTTTTCTGTGATTGCCGCCTGCATGATAGCCGTCAACTCTGTTCTGGCGACGCTCTCCGAGATACAGAACATCCTGCTGTACGAGGAAGACAACCTGAACGCGATGGCGAGCAAAATTGTCGCGGCGTTCGAGCAGAACATCACCGTCATGGGCTATGCGCTGGACGGCTTGAAGCAGGATAATGACTTCATGGCTGCGCTCAATACCATCTACACATTAGGCGAAGACATGGAGACGACGTCCGAATACCATCAGGCGCAGAACACGCTTTCCGCCGCGCTTTTCCATGAGCCGCTGAACGACTACTTCTACCGTATCAACGTGCTGACAATGGACGGTTTCTACCTGTCCAGCCGCTACGAAACGATTGGTCTGCTGGAAAACTACTCGGATGAGCTGCGCACCGTCATGCTCCGCCTGCCCTACCTGAACGAGCGCAACCGGGGGCTGAGCCAGAAGACGCTTGTCCGCCCGCACATTGACCCATGGTTCGTCGCGCGCCCGATTTCTATCTATACGCTGATGTCCCCTGCCGTTTATCACGGCAAGCAGATCGGCTTTGTGGAGGTCAATGCGCTTTCAACCGACCTGTTCGACATTTTCTCCTCCAACGATATGGCAGGATTCCGCGCCACCGCCTACGACGCGGACGGCCGCCTGTTCCACCGCAGTTTCGATGACACCATCGACTACTCCGCCGCCGAATACGGCAGCATGACCGAGTGCAGCGACAAAAACGGCGACACCTACTACGTCGTCAAGGAGCATTGCAGCTGGCTGGGCTTCGACATTTATGCCGCCCAGCGTACCGCCGTTTTCGAGTCGTCCATCCACTCCGTCATCCTCCACCATGTGCTGGTCAGTCTGCTGGTGCTGTTCATCGCAGAAGTGTTCATCATCCTCTCGTCGCATCAGCTCAGCCGCTCGATTCTGCGCCTGACGCGCAAGGTTTCCCAGCTGTCCGACCCGGCGGCAATAGCCGAGCGTCCCCTGCTGCCCGAAGAAATGCCGAAGGTCACGAACCCGCGCGACGTGGAGATGCGCGAACTGGAGGACGTGTTTGACAAGCAGGTAATGGAGCTGAAAACTGCCATGCGCAACGACGCAGAACTGCGCGAGAGCAATCTCCGTTCACGGCTGAACGCGCTGCAGGCGCAGATTAACCCGCACTTCATTTACAACACGCTCAACATCATCTCCGCAAAGTCGATGGAAGCCGGGAACGAGGAGGTCATCGACATCTGCGGCAAATTCGCCCAGATGCTGCGCTACTCCACCGACCTGCGCAGCAAAACCGCGACGCTCCAGGAGGAAATCGCCCACGTTCGCAATTATCTGGCACTCGCGAAAGCTCGTTTGGAGGATCGGCTGGAATACACCATCGACATACCGGACGCTTTCTCGCATCTGACACTGCCGAAGCTCTCCCTTCAACCCATCGCGGAAAACGCCATTTCCCACGGTTATCAGGGGTCAAGCGGCACAATTCACATCACCATTTCCGGCACGGTCGATGAGGACGGCTGCCTGCATCTGCTGATTTGCGACGACGGCTGCGGCTTCGGGGAGGAAATTCTGTCGCACCTGCGGGAAGAATTCAGCCGCATTGAAGCGGGTGAACTGACCGAGCCGGAAAACACGTCCGCCCATATCGGGCTTGTCAACACCTATCGCCGCCTGTTCTATTTCAGCCGCGGCGCAATTCGGATGCGCGTCCGCAATGACGGCGGCGCAGTAGTCGAACTGATTGAAACGCGCACCAGTGAGGAGGAAGACGATGTACACCATTCTGATCGTAGATGATGAGCGTCCCGCGCAGACGTTCCTCAAAGCCATCTGCCAGAAATACTGCCCTGCGTTTGACACCATTCTGCTCTCCGGCAGCGCCGACGATGCCCTCCGGCTGATGGCGCAGCAGCACGTCCATGTGCTGGTAACGGACATCAGTATGCCGGGCATCAATGGCATTGAATTGGCGCAGCGCGTCCGGCAGCTGTATCCGCGGACACATACGGTGATTGTCTCCGGCTACGCGGAATTTGAGTTCGCGCGCGGGGCAATTCAGGCGGGCGTGGATGATTATCTGCTCAAGCCCGTGGAAATCCAGAGTTTCCGGCAAATTCTCGACCGAATCCGCGAAACGCTCGATGCAGAAGCAAACAACCTGATGGAGGAAACGCTGACTCGCCTGCTCTGCGGTGAAGCAGTCGATGAGCCGCTGCTCTCTGTTTTCCAGCCTATGATGCGCTTTGCGCTTGTCCGACAGGGCAATTTGTTCACCGTACGCTTCGCAAAATTCCGCACAGCGCAGCTTCGTCAGGTGCATCAGGCGGGCTGGATTGCGTTTTATGGGCGCGATGAGCAGGAAACCATTCTCCTGCGCAGCAGCGCCGACCGGCAGAAGCGTTTTCCCGACGAGCTGTCCGACCTGCTTAAAGCCGACTTCCCGGATCTGCCCTGTACGGCGATTTACGCGCCGGAAGATGCCGACATCCTCACCTTGCCGCAGTTTTTGAGCCGCGCTGCAGGGCGCATGGTGAATACCGTCGTCATCGGCAAGGGGCAGCTTGTTCCGCTGAACGCACCGCAAAGTGCCTTACAGCCGTCCGTCCTGTCCGCTGCGACAAAAAAGCGCCTTGCGTCATTCGTCGAAACAGGCAATACAAGAATGCTGAAAGAGCTGTTTGTGTCCCTTGCAATCGAATGGAATCAGAACAGCCTGCCGCAGATTCAGGCGGAAGACCTGTGCTATCAGCTGATTCTGTACACGGCGGACTTGGGCGTTCCCGGCCCCAAAAGGAAGCGCGAGCAGATTCTGCGCGAGGCAAACGAACTATACGGCAGCGCCTCCTCCTACGGCGACCTGCTGGCGAGCCTGTACTCCCTGATTTTTGAGGAAGGGTTCATCCGCGACAAGAACGTCAGCGCGAACGAGCTGTGCGAATACACACTGAATTACATTCGCGAGAACTACGCCCAGCCGCTGAGCATCCCGCGTATCTGCACCGATGTTGGCATCAGCCAGACGTACCTGTCGCGCCTGCTGCGCAAGTATGCCGGAACGACGTTCAACACCTTCCTGACGCAGTGCCGCATGGACGCTGCGAAGCAGATGCTGCGCGAACATCCGGACATTCTGCTGCATGAAGTGGCGGCGTGCGTCGGGTATGACGACCAATCGTATTTCAGCAAGATTTTCCGCAATGAAACAGGCATGACGCCATCGCAGTATGCTGCGACGTTTGCGGCAGATGCGCCGAATCAGCCGCCGAAAACGTGATTTTTCCTTTTTGCCGCCAATCAGCTGGCGGCTTTTTTGCTTCTCATCCGTTTTTCATTGCGGAAAAAAGCGTCACTTTTGCCCGTTCCCCTTGCAAATCAAGCCAAAATCGGCTATGATAAGATTGTGGTATTTTGAGCCTGTGATAAGGCTTTTGACGGAGGGATTTCAGCGTGTCCGATAGATTATCGAAGATTCGCAATTTCTGCATTATCGCCCATATTGACCATGGCAAGTCTACGCTGGCTGACCGCATTCTGGAAACGACGGGCGTTTTCCAGAAGCGCGAGATGGTGGAGCAGATTCTGGACAGCATGGAGCTGGAACGCGAGCGCGGCATCACCATCAAGTCCAAGGCGGTGCATATGCACTATACCGCCAAAGACGGCAAAACCTACACGCTCAACCTGATTGACACGCCCGGTCATGTGGACTTCACCTACGAAGTCAGCCGTGCGCTGGCGGCGTGCGAAGGCGCGCTGCTGGTGGTGGACGCGACGCAGGGCATTGAGGCGCAGACGCTGGCGAACTGCTATATGGCGCTCGACCATGACCTCGAAATCATCCCGGTCATCAACAAAATTGACCTGCCCAGCGCGCAGCCGGAAGAAGTCCGGCAGGAAATTGAGGACGTTATCGGGCTGGATGCGTCCTATGCGCCGTGCGTGAGCGCGAAAACCGGCCTGAACATCGATCAAGTGCTGGAGGCAGTTGTGAATTACGTTCCCGCGCCGCAGGGCGACGAGAACGCACCGCTGCAGGCACTGATTTTCGATGCGTTCTACGACAACTACCGCGGGGCAATCTGCTTCATCCGCGTCAAGCAGGGCACAATCCGCACGGGAATGCGGATGCGCATGATGGCGACGGGCGGCGAGTTCGACATTGTGGAAGTCGGCACGTTCGCGCCGGGTTATCAGCCGTGCGACGAATTAAAAGCGGGCGACGTGGGCTATGTCGCGGCCTCCATCAAGGATGTGCGTGAAACCCGCGTCGGCGACACAATTACCGACGCCATAAATCCGGCGGATTCACCCCTGCCCGGCTATCGGCAGGTGACGCCGATGGTCTACTGGGGCGTGTATCCGGCGGACGGCGCGGACTATCCGGCGCTCAAAGATGCGCTGGAGAAGCTGCGCATGAACGACGCTTCCCTTTCCTTTGACCCGGAAACGTCCGTCGCACTGGGCTACGGCTTCCGCTGCGGCTTCTTGGGGCTGCTGCACATGGACATCATTACCGAGCGGCTGGAGCGCGAATGGGATTTGAACCTCGTCACCACCGCGCCGAGCGTCATCTACCGTATCACCAAAACCGACGGCACGGTGCTGATGTGCGACAACCCGATGGCGCTGCCGCCCATTGGCGAAATTGCCATGATGGAAGAGCCGTTCGTCCACGCGGAAATCTTCACGCCGCAGGACAGCGTCGGCACGATTATGGACTTGTGCCAAGATCGGCGCGGCATCTTCCTTGACATGCAGTACGAGGGTACGCGCGTCAAGCTGAATTACGACATTCCGCTCAACGAAATCATCTTCGACTTTTTTGACCAGATTAAGAGCCGCAGCCGCGGATACGCCTCGTTCGACTACGAATTCAAGGACTACCGCGAGAGCCAATTGGTCAAGCTGGATATTCTGCTCAACGGCGAAATCTGCGACGCGTTCTCCATCATCGTTCACCGCGACAAGGCGTACGGGCGCGGGCGCTCCATCTGTGAGAAGCTCAAAGACGTCATCCCGCGGCAGATGTTCGAGATTCCGATTCAGGCGGCCATCGGCGGCAAGGTCATCGCGCGTGAAACCGTCAAGGCGATGCGCAAGGACTGTCTCTTATACACATCTCCGAGCCCACGAGACCGGAGCCTATCTCG
>ENA-OZGS01000330-OZGS01000330.1-human-gut-metagenome-genome-assembly--contig:-NODE-330-length-16351-cov-12.159978_pt1 | contig 16351 bp, 15 predicted proteins | sample MGYA00245121_ERZ653667 | MGnify/ENA primary metagenome ERZ653667 (study PRJEB26926, sample SAMN06165248) | human gut metagenome | biome: ENVO:00009003; feature: ENVO:2100002; material: ENVO:00002003...
CGAGATAGGCTCCGGTCTCGTGGGCTCGGAGATGTGTATAAGAGACAGCCATCATGCCGTTTCCGAGGTAGTAGAGTAGGAAAGTGCCGCCTTATCGTATTTCTACGACAGGTTTGCACAGACCTCTCCCAGAACCGTGCTTGCGCCTCTCAACGCACACGGCTCCCCATTTTTTGCTCCATTTCAAAAGTCATTCCGTTTTAGTTCCATGATGAATTCTCATGTGGCATTTGTGGCACACAACGATTGTCTTGCGCCTCTTTGCCAGCATGACTTTTTCCCAATCAGCTTTACCTTCCAGGTTTTTGACCTTGTTTACATGGTGGATTTCATAGCTATCGCTGTCTGTACAGCCGCAGACTTCACAGACTTTGGCCTTCAGACGTTCCTCGAAGGATGTTGTGTTGTGCGAATAGCGATACGCCAAATCGGGCACTTTTTCCGTCAAATCTTTGCCTTTGCAATCGCTGTACTTAGCGAACATCATACGGCGTTTTCCCTTTTTGGTTTCATACGGAACACCCCATGCACCAGTCCCATCTCTGTATTCATAACGAACCTTAGCAATTCGGGAGCGATGCTTGTTTGCGAGTGTTTTCAGACAGCTGTATTCCATCAGATAACCAAAGTAAACGAGCTTGTTGAAGTTGCTTGCAATGGCATAATAGTTACAGAGCCCTCGGAGTTCCGCATTATAAATCATTACGATTTCCAAATCCGTGCGGTTCAGCAGAATGGGGCGATGAATAGGAATCAACCTCTTTCCATCCCTTTTAGCGATGCTATGGGACAGTAAATAGGTCTCCACCTTATCTTTCAGTGGAATATTGAGTTCCACTTTGTTGTTCATAGTGCGCATTTTTCGTTTTCCAGAGCGTTTGACACTGGCATCCCTGCGCACCCGAACATCAAAACCAAGGAATCGGGCAGGAGTATTGCTGTGCGTAATGAGGGTCTTTTCTTGACTCAACTCCATTTTCAGAGTGTCCCGGACAAAATCCGTGAGTTTTGCCTTAATCGCTTCGCATTCCTCTCTTGTCCCATTGACTGCAATCAGAAAGTCATCTGCATAGCGAACATATTTCAATCGCTTATCGGTACACGCTTTTGCAGGTGTCCGAAATAACTGCTTTGTCAGTTGCTTGTGCTGAGCAATCAGCTGCTCCCGCATTGTTCCTTCAGCTTTCTTGATTTTCTCATGCAGTGCATCTCGTTTGTGTCTTATCGCGTTGTATTCTTCCGTAAAGTTTCTCGGATTGTATCCGTGGTCAAATTCCTTCTTCAGCTGCGTGATATACCTGTCCAGTTCGTTCAGGTAGACATTCGCAAGAATCGGGGAAATGATTCCACCCTGCGGGCATCCGCTATAGGTTTCATGGAAATCCCAGTCTTCCATATAGCCGGATTTCAGAAACATACGAATCAGGTTCAGAAAACGAGCGTCCTTGATTTTTCGGTTCAGCACGCCAATCAGCGTGGAATGGTCGATGTTATCAAAACATCCCTTGATGTCGCCCTCAATGAACCACTTCGCTCCGGTAAACTCATGCTTAATCATGGCAAGTGCCGTGTGGCAGCTTTTGCCCGGTCGAAAGCCGTGGGAATAGATAGAGAAAATTGGCTCATAGATGGCTTCCAGAATCATACGGATAGCTTCTTGCACCAGCTTGTCAGCGAATACAGGAAGTCCCAGCGGGCGCAGCTTGCCGTTCTTCTTTTGAATATAGGTTCTGCGTACCGGCTTGGGTTCATATGACCCTGTTCTCAATGCTTCAATGATGGCTGTCACATACTGCTCGCTAAATCCATCAGCCGTATCATCATTCACACCCTTCGTTCCTGCACCCTTATTGGAGTAAAGATGCTGGTAGGCGATGAAGTAAATATCCGGCCTCAAAAGATAGCGGTACAGTCGTGTGAAAATTTCATCGTGGTTCTTTTGGGAATTCTCTTGTAATTTTGTTAAAATCTCCATTGTTGATTTCATTGAGGCTTTCCTCTCTAATCAATTTCTGATTTTAATGCGCAAAAAACTGCTTCTCTTCGCCATGTGAGCGGCTTTCCCGCATCCGATTTTACGGCTTTTCCTGTCAATTCAGGATTCTCGGACTACTACAGAAGCTCCGTTGTCATGCCGGATTTTCAGTGTCATCTTTCTAGCATAGCTTTGAAATTTATCACATTGCTGCATTACACATAGCTTTTTCAAGCGTTCCGGTTTAGACAATCTCCAGTTGACGATAGTAGTAGGTCAGTGTGAATTATCGGATATGCTTTTGTTCCGTTACTATCGGTTCTCCGACGTGCCGCACAGGGGATTAGCAACCCATAGGAAGGAATTTATTTCCTACGGTCCCTGTACCAAAGGTTTCAGACAATTTTCCTTTGCCCACACGTAACAAGGGCTTGGAACTCACCTTAAACAATTCAGTTTTATCCTTATATTCACTTATCCTTGCAGTTCAGTCGTGCCCGATTGTCTTTAGGCAACTTACCGCTTTCCTGCCGTGCTCTTTTCCCGTACATCTTTCGACTTTCGGTAAAGCAGGTGGATTCCCGCGTTGCTTTGCGGGGTAGTACCTTAGCCACAGCCTCCTTTCTCTACTTCTACTATCGTCCTTACTGGACGCACAATGCCCACATGGGATGCGCCGCTGGTGTTGTAGGTTTTCTGGAAGAAGATCAGGTCTCCGGGCTTTGCTTCACTCTTCGGGATAATGTCGCATTTTCCCATCAGACCATTGGCCGTCTGTCTGCCTACATTCCAGCCATTCCCGCAGTGATTGATGACCCAGCTTACAAAACCGGAACAATCAAAACTGGTGCTCGGTGAACTGCCGCCCCAAACATAGGGATAGCCGAGATATTTCTCTGCTTCGGTAATCATCTTCCGGAATTTTTCATCCGTCAGTGCTTCGCCCGGAATATCGTAATCCTGATATTCTCCGCTGGAACCTGCGCCATCCGGCGTTGCAAAGGCAATGCCTGCAAACAGATCATCCCTATTGCCCCGGCACTCCAATGTGACTTCGTAGCGTTGCAGCTGGTCATCTGTGAGGCCGGAATTTCTGGCAACATAGTCCACACCCCGATTGAGCAGCGTTACATTGAGGATTTTATACTCATACTGTACCGTCACTTGATAGGTGTAGGTGTGTCCGGTTCCGGTGATCGGATTATAGCGATAGCCCACACGGGTTTCTTTCCTTGTCCGGATTTCTACCTTTTCTTCCAACTTCAGCTCATACTGCGCTTCAAAAATACTCTGGAGCCGTGCCTGCACCTGGCTTCTCGTATAGTTTTCAAATTCTACGGTCAGCAGAGAAGCAAGCTCATAGGGATTGTGACCGATTTCCGCCAAATTGTAGCGATACTCGTCATAGCCCGGATGGTCGGTTTCAATGCGGTCGATTTGTTTGCGAAGTTTATCTTCCAGCTTGGTATAATCCGTCTCCACGCCTTTCAAATCTTCATCTTCCGCTGTATAGGAAGTCCCCAGCACCACATTGCCGCCGCCATTGATCAAGACAGAGCAGGACGATACCGACCCGGCAATCACCAAAACAAGCAGTCCCACGGCTGCAATCCCGATGATGATATGCGAGTGGCTCTGCACAAACTGAAACGCCTTTTCCGTCATGCTGGCAGTACCCTGCGCAGCTTTGGCCGTGCCAGCTGCTGTGTTCTCCGCTGCGGCTGCACCTGCCTTCGCAGCGGCATACTCTTTTTTGATAGCCTGCTTCTGCCGCCATCTGGAAAAGAAATTCGAGCCAGCCTGCGGATCAGACTTCATGCGTTCCGCAAAGATGGAATCCACGGCATCTTTATCTGCCTTTTTCTCCAACCGCTCCAGCTTTTTGTACTGCCGCAGCTTTCGACCATATTGGAACCGGGAACCGGCACGGGCTGCACCTTCCGCTGAACCTTCGGAAAAATGCGCTGCCTCCACACCGGAATTATTATCCTGGTCGGCATTGCGCACACTCTGATGTGCTTTGGCTGAAATCGCATCTGCCGAAAGATTCCCCGGCTTCTTTGGCTTACCGCCCTTTTTCCCGGAAGCCGCTTCATTCTTCTTCGCCTTTACCTCCTGCTCCGATTTCAGCTTCTTACTGCACATCTTGGCAAGATCGGCCTCGTGACGAATCTGCCTTCGGTGTTCCGCTTTTTTCTTGCTGCTGTCTCCCGTACTGCTGTCTGCGGTCTTGCTTCTGGAATCGCGAAGGGTGTTTTCCGCACCCTCGCGCTCCTGCCGCAGCTTGTCTCCGAGATTCGGATTTTTCTTGCCAGCCATCGCTTACGCCTCCTTCGCTTCCTGCACTTCGGTTAATTTTGTCGTCATAATCCGGTACAGTTCCAGATCGGTCGGGAAACGATCAACGAACGGCAAAATCACATTTCCGTAGAACAGCAGTCCTTCGCCTTCACCGGAGTGGGTCACATAGGACAGCTGGTGCGGGCTGATATTCAGCTGATCCGCCAGAATCTGACGATCACCGGCTGCCTGATTCAGCATATAAATGAAGTCGCTGTTCTCAAAAATGTTCGTCACTTCGCGGGAAGAAAGCAGGTCTTTCACATTCTGGGTGATGCCGGTGGGAATACCGCCCCATTTACGGAATCGCTTCCAGATTTCCACGCTGTAAGCCGCTGTCTGCTCTTCTTTCAAAAGCAGATGGAACTCGTCCATATAGTAGCGGGTGGCTTTACCGGCATTGCGGTTGGCGGTTACACGCCCCCAGACCTGATCCTGCACCACCAGCATACCGATCTTTTTCAGCTGCTTGCCCAGCTCCTTGATGTCATAGCAGACCAGCCGGTTATTGATATCTACGTTGGTGCGGTGGTTAAACAGGTTCAGCGAACCGGTCACATAGATTTCCAGTGCCGTTGCCACATGGTGTGCTTCCTTTTCATCCTGCCGGAGCAGTGCCTCGTACAAGTCCTGCAACACCGGCATGTTCTCCGGCACCGGATTCTCAAAATAGGTCTGGTAAATCTGATGAACACATCGGTCGATGACCGTCTTTTCTACCGGCTGCAAGCCTTCTTTTCCGCCCACGATCAGCTCACACAGGGACAGGATGAAATCTGCTTTCAAGGCAATCGGATTATCCTCTTCCGAATAGTTCGCATTGATGTCCATCGGGTTGATATACTGCGTGCTGGAAGGGCTGATTTTAATGACCTGCCCCTCAAATTTCTTCACCAGTGCCGTGTACTCGGCTTCAGGATCGCACACAATTACATCGTCATCCGTCACCAGGAACGCATTGGCGATTTCACGCTTGGCAGAAAAGGATTTACCGGAACCGGGAGTACCAAGAATCAGCCCGTTGGGGTTTTTGAGCTTTTTCCGGTCAACCATAATCAGGTTGTTGGACAGAGCATTCAGCCCATAGTACAGAGCCTCTTTCCCGGTCTGAAACAGTTCCTGGGTGGTAAACGGAACGAAAATTGCCGTGCTGCTGGTAGTCATGCTGCGCTGAATCTCAATCAGGTTCTGTGCCAGCGGCAGACAGCTCATCAGCCCCTGCTCCTGCTGAAAGTCCAGACGGCGCAGGTTGCAGTTGTACTTCTGCGCGATACTGGAAGCTTGAAACACATTGGTTTCCAGCTCCTGCTCCGTCTCGCCGGTGTTCATCACCAGAAAGGTCAGCAGGAACATACGCTCATTCTGGCTCTGCAATTCCTTCAGCAGTGCCTTTGCGTCCTTGCCGTAAGTTGCCAAATCTGACGGAATGATGTCCATATCGTATCCGGAACGGACAGCTTTCTTCTGTTCCTCAATCTTGGAACGATCCAGCTCCGTAATGGTGTGCTTGATGGATTTGATTGCTTTATTCTGGTCTACCGACTGAATGTGCATAGTCACGATCTGGCTGGATTCCATATCCAGAAAATCCTTCAGCAGCTGATCCGACAGGTCGGAAGCCGTGATCTGGAGATAGGACATGGAGCCATACATCCCGCCCATCTGAAAAATACGGTTCTTCGGAAAGGCAAAACCGGTCGGTGCAATAAAGTCCTTTACCGACAGCCCGCTCTCCGGCAACCACTTCCAATCGAAATTGAATCGGTCATGGTCACCCATGTGGAACATATCGTGCATCAGATGAAGCCGTTCCTTGCCGTTCAGCAATTTTGCCCGGACACCCAAGCGTTTGAAGTTGTTCATCAGGTCGATCTCGATGTGAATGAGCCTCGGCTTTGCCTGTTTCATGGATTCCGCCTCAATGCCAAACGTCAGGTACTTCGTCTTGGTCAGGCCGTTGTTGCCCTGGGCAAGCTGGCGGCGCAGCATGGTGCTGTACTCCGTGCGCACCGGATTGAAATGATCCTTCTGGTACGGGATACGCACCATCTTCTCAAAATTCGAGGCATCCGTAGCCATATTCATAAAAGAAAGCTCAAAGCGGATGCTGGAATCAAAGAAGTTCAGGAAGCTGCACCATTCCTCAAAGATAGCCGTCTGATCCTCCTGCTGTGCCAGCTGGTAATTGATGTCCTGAAACTGAATGGTTTTGGTGTAGTAGTTGTCCGTCACACGGCAGATACCATCCGGGAACATCCGCTGAAAGGGAATGCTATCCTGAGCTGAGTGCGGAACCGTGCTGTCACCCCTTGCACGGTCAATCACCGTCTGCACCTGTTTTTGCTCTGCGGCTGACAGATGGGACGGCATTCGGATGTCATCCTGCTTTTTATTCTTCGCTGTCAGCTTTTCGAGAATTTTGAACAATGCGATTTACCTCCATTTCCACGTCTGCCTGCTGAACCAGCAGTGCATAGTAATTTTTTGTTTTGTAAGGCCGCGTTTTCGGCCTCTTGAACTTTGCCTCATAGAAGTGCTTTGCCACCACTTCCAGCGGCTGACCGTCTTTCTCATACATGGCAAGAAAGAAAAGCGGCAGCATCACCGCCATCATGCCAAGTGCGGCAAGGCTCAGATTCCCGCTGGATTTGAGTAAAAAGAAAACCGGAACGCCAATCAGCGCACCGGCTCCGAAGCAGAGAATCTGCCGTTTGGTCAGGTTCATAAAGACCTTGGTCTTGACCTTTGAAAGGTCTCGCGGCACAGAAATATAAGATGCCATGACTCATTCCTCCTCTCTTAGTGCGCTGCAAACACGGATTTCGCGAGGCTTCCCGTCTTAAACAACGTAAATGCCAGCAAAACCGTATAGCCCATAACGCCCCAAATGCTGCTGATAATGTTATCCGAAAAAGACAGGTTCTGAATCAGAACTGCATAGATGCCTACACAGATCATGATAAGAAAGCCCTGGAATCCCAGTGCAAACAGGGAGCGTAGATAGTTTTGACCGGTGTGGCTCTGCTCATGGTTTCCAAAGGTTGCGAACGGAATCGGCGCAAGGCTTACCATGAGATATATTTCCACCATTCGGCCATACACGATAACAAAGATAATAGCCGACAATGCCAGCATCGTGACCTGAACCACAAATGTCTGCAAATACAGTCCCAGCAGCGGTCCCAAGTCCATGCCTTCCAGTGTGGCCTGCATCGCTGCCAGGGTCGCATCGCTGACGGACGTACTGCCGGAAATCAGACCGCCGCTTCGGGAGATCACTTGCTGCGCCACATCAAAGACAGCCATCGTGATATTGAATGTGTTCGAGATCAGGGTCACTGCCAGAAAGGTCTTAAAGACCCATTTGAAAAATGTCCAGGTCTCGAAATTTGCCAGATTGTTATGCTCAATGAGCATCTGGATCAGCTCATAACAGGCGATGAAAGTCAGCACCATTCCGGCAATGGGCAGGATCACGGATTCCGAGATGTTGCGGATCATAGAAAAGACCGCAGGTGAAAAGTTCGCCGGTGTGGTTCCCACATCGCCTGCGATCTGTCCAACCTGCTGGTTGACCGAATCAAACATCCCTGAAAGATTTCCCATGATGCCGCTGATGATCATGCTCTTGAGCCAATCTGTGATCTGTTCAAGGATACTCTGCATGAGCCGCCTCCTTCCTTACGCAAACACGCCGAACAGCTTCGCCATCCTGGACAGAAGCATGAACAGCTGTGAGAAAAGAGACAGTGCCGATGCAGTTGTAGTAAGAAACGCCATAGATTTGTCCTCCTGTAACTTGTCCGGCCTATCAGCCGGTGCGATTCTAAACTGCGGTTCTGCGCCATACTTCCAACATGTGCACCTGCCGGAGAGCGCAGAAAATAGCCAGCTGCGGATATTGTCTGCATCTGACTATGTAACAGGCAGCTTTCGCCGCCCGGTCGGAATCCTCGCTCCGACAGCTTTTGCTTAACCGAACAAACCGGAAAGCAGCGGCACCAGAGTTGTGCCGATCAGTGCCACGCCGCCGCCAGCCATCAGCTGTTTCATGCCCTGAGACTTGGCACCGGGGTTGTCGTTGCCGTAGCCTTCCAGCAGGTTGATAGCTCCCCAGATGCCGAGACCGGCACCCAGTGCGATGACGAGAGTCTGAAGAACGGTGACTGCGCTGTTGAAAAATGCCATAAATGTGTACCTCCTTGTACGCTGCGCCCTTGTGGGCTGATGAATAGTGATTTTCCATCTGCATGTGCACCTGCAAATGGGCAAATATATAGCCAGGTCTCTAATCCCAATCAGAAACCCGGCTATGTAAAGGGGCCGCAGTTCACCCGCCGTCCCTTATCTTATTCTGTTGTCAGCAGCGCCCCCATGACACCTTCGTCACCGGAACAGCCTTACTTCACACGATCTGCATCAACCACTTCATACTTATCACCGGGCTTGAGCTTCAGCCTATGGTCAAGAAACTCCTCAATGCTGAACGTGTTTTTCTTATCAGCACCGGCAGTGAGCTTGTAGTTCGGATGCTGGGTCAGATCGTATTTATCTGACTTGAACGGTCTGACACCTCGCAGCTGCAAAATGCACTTTCCGCCATCCAACACAGCCAGTTCGTCCACCGAAGCCAGGTCATGCCCAACCTTCTGATAATTGGTGCCGTAGGAAGGGCTGTTGCCTCTGGTATCGGAAGTGTTGTACAGATCAATCGTTTCTTTCCCCAGTGCCTGATTCAGCTCTTTTAGCGTAGTCGGCTCCGAACCACCAAGGAAAATACGGGAATCCATATTGCCGATGATGGTATCGGCATTGTCCTTGTAGATTGCCTTCAACTGGCTCTGTGCCTGAAGCACCAGACATGCCGAGATTTCTCTTGATCGGATGGTGGCTACCAGCTTTTCCAGATTCGGAATCTGACCAATGTTCGCACACTCATCAATCAGGCAGCGCACATGCACCGGCAATCTGCCGCCGTAGACATCATCCGCTTTTTCGCACAGCAGGTTAAACAGCTGTGTGTAAATCATGGAAATCAGGAAGTTAAAAGTCGGGTCTGTATCGCTCATAATGAGGAACAGAGCCGTTTTCTTATCTCCCACCGTATCCAGCGACAGCTCATCATACATGGTGATATCACGGACTTCTTCAATATCGAAGGGAGCCAGACGTGCGCCGCAGCTCACCAGAATCGACTTTAAGGTCTTGCCCGCTGCCAGCTTGAACTTGGCATATTGACGGACAGCAAAGTGGTTTGGTTTCTTCTTTTTCAGAGCTTCAAACATCTGATCCACCGGATTCTGAAAGGTTTCATCATCCTCGCGAACTTCCATCGCATTCAGGAATTCAATCAGCGTTGCAAAGTTCTGCTCTTCCAGCGGTGCCTCATAGTGGATATAACCGATCAAGGCACAATACAACAGCGTCTCTGCTTTCGTCCAGAATTCGTCACCGGCCTTGCCGTCCCCTTTGGTGTTGGCAATGAGGGTTGTGGTCAACTTCAAAATATCCTTCTCGCTGTGAATATACGAAAAGGGATTATAATGCATCGACTTTCTGAAATTGATGGTGTTGAAAATCCGGATACTGTATCCGTTCTTCAAAAGGGCTTGGCCGCAGTCGATTACGATATCGCCTTTCGGGTCAGTGACCACGTAGGAACTATGGCATTGTAAAAGGTTGGGTTTCAACCAAAATCTCGTCTTGCCGCTGCCAGAGCCACCCACCACCAGTACGTTTTTGTTTCTGGCATTCGCCGGATTCTTCGGGCGGTTGCCCATCATCAGCCGCTCCGTCCGGGTCAGAATCACATTGTTTGCAAACACCGGATCTTCAAACGGTTCGATGTCTTTCTGCGTTCCCCACCGGGCAGAACCGTACTCCATGCCATGGCGATATTTCTTGGCATTTTTGCCTTTCAGGTACACGGCAAGCCGAAGACCTGCTCCGAAGCACACGCCAATCAGCAAATCCATCGGATGCAGACTTGGCATCGGATTGGAAAAGGCTGCACCCAGGGCAGAAAGAAAGCCGAGGAGCTTTTCAGACATATCTGCTCCCTCAGCAATTCTCCACGCTTCTCCCAGATTGGTACATACAAGACCGGCAATGAAATACGGCAGGTTCAGAATCAGCAGCTTCTTTGTCTTATTACTCATAGATCACGCTCCTGACTTTTGTGGCGAACCTTATCCGGCAGAATTGCAGCAACCAGCTCCTTGAGCTTGTTAAGCTGCTCCAGAACACTCGGTTTTTCCCTTGCTTTCAGCTTGCGGTTGGTGAATTCCTCAAAAGCGGAAGTCAGTGCATCCGCATCTTTCGCCTTAAAGAACACCGTGTACTTGGGTGGAATCACATTTTGGTCTTTCGTAATGGCATAATCCACGCCGTATTTCCGCGCCACCTGTTCAAAGCCTTTCAAATCCGTTTTCTCAATGGGGATACTGCTGACTCCCTGATTCTGACCGATCAGTTCTTTAATGCTCTGCTTTCCAATCGGCAGCTGCGCTGTTTTCTGAGCCACCTTCGCCTGATGGTGCCATTTCCACGCATTATAGCCATTCACGATAGCGCGAAAGGTCAGTTTCGTGGTGCTGATTGCCAGATTGACGGTACGATTTTCAACTTCTTCCTGCATGAATCTCCGCCTCCTTCCTTACAAACTGTCCCGGTCCGGTGCCGGTTTGCTCTTTTCCTGGGGCTTTGCAGCCTTTTCCTCCATCTTCTTCACCATGTCATCCGGAACCGGAATTGCCATGATGCTGCGCCCCATACGAACGAACATCTGGGGCTGATGGAACTGCTCCTCAAATTTCTGCATCTGCTCCGAAGTCAGAGAACCAAAGTCATCTTCTGTCAGTCCAACCACCAGAAAATCACCGGCATAAATGTCCTGCATATCCCCATCTTCGGTGTAAATCGCACGGTTCAGCGGCAGGCCATTGATTTTGCCGGATTCATTCAGAATAATGGCCACTTCATCCTCAAACGGATAGGTCACTTCAATATCGCCGCCGACCATAGCCTGCAAATCTTCCAGCTCCGTGCCAACACTGATTTTCTTCGGGTAGGCGTTGGGCTGCACCAGCAGCACATCCATTGTTCTGCTCTCCGACAGTTCATGTTCTCCCACAGTCTTGAAGTCCACGCCGGTGAAATCGCCGGAATCCAGAACGTAGTCCTGATTGTTCCACGCCTGTGTCACCATGCGTTCCGCATCTTCCTGGGAGGCAGCTTCCACGGAAACCTTTCTCTGGAGAGTTTCTGTAATCTCCACATCAAATTTCTTCATAGGCTCCTCCTTAGATCAGGCGCAGTGCCGGAACCAACTCGCCGCCAATGGAAACCACCGTCAGGTTTTTGTTCACATAGTCGATGGTGCGTTCCAGCGTAAACAGGTTGATGCTGCACTCGTTGCCGTTCTGGTCGATTTCCGAAACCTCTGCAGCTCCCAGCAGATACCTGGTTCCGTCAGTTTCGATCACATCGCTCTCATCATAATGGAGAAGCAGCTCACCATCTGCCACCAGATCAGCCTCCATCTCATCGTAAACATCCTCAAAGATATCTCGACTGCCATCCTCGGTCAGAAGTTCGCCGCCAGCCCCCGGCAGGATCACCATCACAATGCGCTCTTTCGGGTGATCTTCACGGATTGCCTCCAGCATCAACCAGTTATGAAGCATCGCAATGGACTTCTCAAACATGGGATCATCCATCGGATTGGGCTGCGATGCACCGTTGTGGCAGTTCTTACAGTCCATGCTGCACACTGCGTTGTTCTGATTCTTCTTAAAGTTCATCATCATAAAAATCTCCTTCTTATCGTTCCATATCTCGTTGTTTACTTCGCTGCCACTTTTCCAGCAGCCGGATAATCGTGTCCTGCATCTGCTTCGGCGTATAGGATTTCGGGAAATACTTCCGAAGAACCTCGTTTTTAATCGTCACATGGTCAAGCTCATCCTTTTTGATTTCATTCATCACTTCACACATGGCATCCAAGGTGCAACTGCCCTCCTGAGAGAGCTTTTTCAGCCGCTGCGCCTGCGACAGGGATGGAGATGCCTGTGCATAGTCCATAGCCTCCAGAAATTCTTTCTGTTCAGATGGCTTCAGATAAGACAGCTCTACCGCCGGATTGAAGGCGATTTTCTTCTCATCCACCATATCCAGAATTTCAGGAATTAAGTTTGTAAGGCGGATATAGCGTTTAACCGTATCCTTACTCATTCCAACAGCTTCACCAATAACCTCCGTAGACAACTTCGGTGCAAATTGCTCCGAAGTCAAATCTTTTCTCTGACCCTGATGCTTCATCGCTTCCAACTTCATCTTGTAGGAAAACGCTCTCTCACTGGGAAAGATATTCTCCCGCTGCAAGTTGCTGTCCACCATAAAGATGATTGCTGCATCATCGTCCATTTCCTTGACGATGACCGGCACTGTTTCCAAGCCTGCCAGCTGTGCTGCATGAAGCCTGCGGTGTCCCGACAGAATTTCGTACCCGCCTTCCGGGTCAGGCCGGACTATCAACGGTGATACCACACCAATCTGCTTGATGCTCTCCACGGTCTGTTCCATCAGCTCGTCATCCAGCACCTTAAAGGGATGCCCTTCAAAGGGATGCAGGTCAGAAAGCGGCATCTCCGTCCGCTGTTCCTTAGCCGCAGCGTCGGCAGCTGAGCCACTGCGGTTTTCTGTTGTAATACTGGTTTTTGCTTTTGCCATTCAGCTTCTTAACCTCCTTCCAGCGGTGATAGATGTCATTCTTACCTGCGAAAAACGCCTTTTTTGCTTTGCACTTCATAGATCAAGTACCTCCTTAACGACCTGCTGTTTTTCTTTTCCAATGCTCTTTCTGCGGTCCTCTCCGCTGATTCGCACTGGCGTACACATTTCCAGAATCCTGCTGTAAATCCGGGCGTATGACACATCCTGCGGATTGCGGATTTCTGCAATCTTCAGATTGGTTGTGATAATGACCGGAAGCCCGGACTTATACCGCTCATCAATAACGGCGTAGACCTGCTCCAGCACATATTCGGTGCTGCGCTCAATTCCCAGATCATCCAGAATCAGCAAGGAATAGTTGGAAAACGAAGCAATATACCGGTATCGTTCTTCCGAATACATAGCTCCCATCTGGTTCAGAATTTTGGAGAAGTTCGTCATCAAAACCGGAATACCCTGATCCAGCAGTGCATTGGCAATACATGCCGCCACAAAGGACTTTCCGGTGCCGACATCTCCCCATAACAAAAGGCCAAGGTTTTCAGCCTTGACCTTTTTCCACTGCTCCACATAGCGTTTTGCCATCTGGATGTCCTTATTATCTTCTGCAACTGCAAAATTCCATTCCAGAAGATGCTTTTCCTGAATCCCCGTTGCTTTCAGCTGTCTGATTTTACGCTGCCTCTCCACCAGCTCATCCTGGCGTTTCTTTTCCGCCATCGCTTCCTGCTGGCATCTGCAAAGGCAGGGAACAATCTTGTCTCTGCCCCAGAGCTTTACCCTGCACTGCACCGGTGTGTGGCAGTTTCGGCAATACAGCAGTCCGTCCCCACCCTGGTATTCCTGCTCTCCGGGTTCTTTCGGCGTAAAGAGCGAATCCAACGCCGCATTCAAAACTTCAGGCACCATGTCGCTCATAGGCTGTCTCCTTCCTCAAATGTGTAGTCTGCTGGATTATACTTCGGCTTTTCTCTCTTTGCCCAGCTCCGGATTGTGGCAAGGTGATTTTTGTAGCTCCTGCCGGTGGAGGCCATATACTCAGAGAGCCGTTCCACCCGCATCTGATAATCACCTGGAAACTCCTGCCGGAGCTTGCCGTATTCTGTGTCAGAGAGAAGGACATTTTCGTATGAGCCATACCGGTGCTGGATTTCCTTCTTCTCTCTTTTATTGATTGTTTCAGTACTTGTTCTATTAGTACTTAATTGCGCGGGATTTTCCGTAACCGGTGTGTCCGTATCCGGATTTACCGTATACGGCTTTTCCGTACACGGTGATTCCGAACACGGCTTTTTCCTCGGCATCTCATAAATCACATACTCCGCTCTGCCCATCCGACCGTTGCTCTCACGCTGCTGGTTCCTTTCCAGATACCCAAGACGCTCCAGCTCCTTCAGAGCCGTAAGCACTCCATCTACGCCATCCGGTGTAATCGAAGATAATCCCCGTACCGAATAGTTCCATGTGTCCGGCAGACTGAGCAGCATCGAGAGAAGTCCTTTTCCTTTCAGGCTGAGACCCTGATCCCGCAAGTGGTAATTGCACATCGTTGTGTAATTGCTGTTTTTCTCAACCCTGAATACCGGCATGGTGCTCACCATCCTTTTTCGCAGGCTCCGCTTTTTTCTTCGGACATTTGCGCGGACGATCTTCGCTGTCCTCCCGGCGATGGTATTTACCGGTATCCTGCATCATGCGTTCAAACGCCTGAAGCCGTCCCTCTGTAAAAAGCGTCATTCGATCACACCCCATTTCTTAAACAACTTGAAGAGATGATTCTTTCCCTTGCAGGTCACTCTCGTCTGCTGCACCAGTTTTCCGCTTCTGCCGTAGCAATCCCGGACGATAAAATAGCCCCTTGCAGATTTTTCTGCAAAAGGCATCAGCCAGCCACTCGGACTGCGGTACAGATAGCGGTGATCCAGTAAGAGAGCTACTGCTGTCTTCTCCGGGATTCCGATTTCCTTACAGAAATTCCGAATGCAGGTGCAATCCTCCGAGTTTACAAAGGTATCGAAGTAGTCCGCCTTGGGCTGTGCCGCATCCAGCTGTTTGCGGATACCCTCAAGCTGCTCCCTCTCGGCCACAAGCTCCTGTGCCAGGGTGTAGATGACCTCCGGATGCTGAATCACCTGATCCAAAATGGAATCGCTCATATACACACCATGCTTGCGAATAGCCGGGAGAACTTCATCAAACACCCAGTGTTCAAATCGTTCTGCCGATGACAGCTTGCTGTGAACGATCAGCCGGTAAACATCGCCTTCTGTGATAAAGGAGATTTCAACAACCTGCTCTCCAGCATCCCCATACTGATTCATCTTCTGCACGACCCCCTCGCGTTTCGTTAGGGGGCCTCTGCAATGGCGTTTCACTGCGGCATAGGGATTCACATACCCCAACGCTTTCGCCACGTCGCTTGCACAGAAGAAGGTCTTGCCTGCCTCCTGCAACAACCGGATCGAACCAAACTCTTGGTTCTCGAACACCTCCATCATCTGCCTTGACTGTCCGCCATGACTGCCCACATCGGTGTCATGGGTCTTCAGATTGAAATCCGTCATACCTGTTACCTCCTACTCAAATTTGTCTCGCCGGATTTCGGGCGAAAAAAATAGAGCCTCAACCCATTCTCGTTTTCAAAGAATGAGCCAAGGCTCTATGTAAATCAGTCAAGTATGTGTTCGTCAGTCGATGGCAAAATTGGACTTCATTTGCTCCTATTGTCCACCAGTAATTTAACCCATAAGAGGTCAAAATGGGCTTGTCCACCAGTAATTTGACCACTATAAACCCATAAATTTCCGTTCAAATTCCATCAAAACCGAACAGGCCAGACAGAATTTCAGGCATAGAAAAAGCCCGGAAAATGGCGTATTTCCGGGCTTTTTTAGCATTTTTAAGTTGTAGATTATCGCTTGCTGAACTGCGGTGCGCGACGAGCTGCTTTGAGACCGTACTTCTTACGCTCCTTCATACGAGGATCGCGGGTCAGGAAGCCAGCCTTCTTCAGCACAGGACGGTTCTCGTCGCTCTGCTGCAGCAGGGCGCGGCTCAGGCCGTGACGGATAGCGCCAGCCTGACCGGAAACACCGCCGCCGGAAACGCGGACGACGACGTCATACTTGCCCTCCAGGCCCAGCAGGACCAGCGGAGAACGGACGATCAGCTTCAGGGTCTCCAGACCGAAGTAGTTGTCGATATCACGATCGTTGATGGTGATCTTACCGGTGCCGGTGTAAACGCGAACGCGGGCAACGGAATCCTTACGACGACCAGTGCCGTAGAAATAAGGTTTGGTTT
>ENA-OZGS01000333-OZGS01000333.1-human-gut-metagenome-genome-assembly--contig:-NODE-333-length-16272-cov-8.633841_pt1 | contig 16272 bp, 16 predicted proteins | sample MGYA00245121_ERZ653667 | MGnify/ENA primary metagenome ERZ653667 (study PRJEB26926, sample SAMN06165248) | human gut metagenome | biome: ENVO:00009003; feature: ENVO:2100002; material: ENVO:00002003...
GGCCTCTGCCGACAATGTTGTGGCTGAGACTGAGACGGTGAAGGAGGGCAACATCTTCACCCGCCTGTGGCAGCGCATCGTGGACTTGTTCAAGTTCTGATAATGCCAACATCCTTCCAGAATCGTAGATAGAGACGCAGAAGCGCCCCGCAGCCGAATGACTGCGGGGCGCTTCTGTATCTGCGGGAATATTTCAGGGTGAAAGGCATACAATAAAAAGAAAGCACTCTGATTGCATTTTGCTTTCATTTATGGTAAAATCAAAGAAAGAAGGAGGTGCTGGATATGGCACAGATCAGTGTACGCGTAGATGACGCCGTGAAGCATGAGGCAGAGCAGACCTTTGACGAGATCGGCCTGAGCATGAACACGGCTATCACCATCTTCCTCAAGGCCTGCGCCCGGGAAAAGCGCATTCCGTTCGAGCTGACCGCAGACCCCTTTTATTCCTCTGCCAATCAGCGTTATCTGGAAGGCATCATGCGGGATGTGCGCAGCGGCAAGGCGCATTTTGCCCCGCATGATCTCATCGAGGAAGCCTGATGCGGTTGCTGTGGGAGGATCGCGCATGGGAGGATTATCTTTATTGGCAGATGCAGGACAAAAAGACATTGAAACGCATCAACGCGCTGATCAAAGATATCGCCCGCAACGCCTTTGACGGCATCGGCAAGCCGAAACCGCTGCGCGGTACGCTCAGCGGCTGGTGGAGCCGCCGCATCGACGATGTGAACCGCATCGTTTACTACGAAGAAAACGGCATTGTGTTTATCGTTTCCTGCCGCGGACATTACGATGACACCTGACAGCAGCCGCTGTATCTAAAAAAGGACACCGGACAGCCCGCAAGCTGTCCGGTGTCCTTTTTTAAATAAAATTACTGGTCCTTTTCCACCATCATCTTGCTGGCTTTATAGATATCGCCGCAGCCGAGGGTGATGACTAGATCGCCGGGCTGGGCGTTCTGCTTTACCCAGTCGGCGGCTTCCTGCAGGCTGTTCACCAGCACGGAGCCGGGGATCTGCGCTGCCAGCTTTGCGCTGGTAATGGTGGGGTCGTTGGGCTCGCGGCTGCCCATGATGGGGGTCAGCACCGTGATGTCCGGGATCTTGAGCACATCCACAAAGTCGTTGAACAGCATCTTGGTGCGGCTGTATGTAAACGGCTGGTGGACGGCGATCAGGCGCTTGTAGCCCATCTCCTTGGCGGTGTTCAGGGTGGCGCGCAGTTCGGTGGGGTGGTGGGCGTAGTCGTCGATGACCAGCGCACCGTTGCACTCACCGTACACCTCAAAGCGGCGGCCTGCGCCCTTGAAGTTCAGGGCAGCCTCGGCGCACTGCTCTGCGCTCAGACCCACAAAGCGGCACACGGCGCACATGGCCAGTGCATTATAAATATTGTGGCGGCCGGGCACGGACAGGCGGATGCGGGTGGTGTCGGTCGTATTCCACTCCTTCAGGTCAAACTCAAAGAAGCCGGGCTTATACTCGTTGACGTTGATAGCGCGGTAGTCGGCGTGGTTGTCGATGGCAAAGGTGCGCACCCGGCGGTCCAGTGTGTACATCACGTCCATGGTGTTCTTATCGTCGGCGTTGGCAAAGATCATGAACTGGGTCATCAGGGCAAAGCGCTTGAAGGCGAACTTCAGCTCGCCCATGCTGCCGTAGTAGTCCAGATGGTCGTTGTCGATGTTCAGCACCACGGACAGGTAAGGGGTCAGCTTCAGGAAGGTCTCGGCAAACTCGCAGGCCTCAATAACGATATCATCGCCCTTGCCGGCCTTGCCGTAGCCGTTGATGAGGGGCAGCTTGCCGCCGATGACGGCAGAGGGGTCGCGCCCTGCCAGTTCCAGCGCAGTGGTGATCATGGAGGTGGTGGTGGTCTTGCCGTGGGTGCCGGACACGCAGATGCTCTGCTTGTACAGGCGGCTCACATAGCCCAGCAGCACGCTGCGCTCCACGGTGGGGATGCCGTAGGAGGCGGCTGCGTTCAGCTCCACGTTATCCTTGGAGATGGCGGCAGAGTACACCACCATGTCCGCACCGACAACGTTATCCGCATTGTGGCCAAGGCTGACCTTCACGCCCATCTCCCGCTCGTAGCGGATGATGCTGCCGTCCAGCACATCGCTGCCGGACAGCTCGTAGCCCTTGGCGGCCAAGATCTGGATCAGCGGGTACATTCCGCTGCCGCCGCAGCCGATAAAATGGATCTTCTTTACATGGTCCAGCAGATGCTGGCTATAATCCGAGTACATGAACATAGTAAGGCTCTCCTCCAAATATTAACGGCTGCAGCGCAGACCGATTCCTTCCAAATATGGGGACACACTCTTATTATATATTTTTTGCAGCATAAAATAAACAGGTAAGGCCGAATTTTCGGAAAGAACCATAATTTTTTTGTGAATTTTGTGATATGTGTACAACAAAATCCCGGCAGTATTACTTTGCCCGCCGCCGCAGAATCTCGTCCAGAATGGCATCGGCCACGTCTGCCTTGCTCATCAGGGGCAGCTCCCGTGTGCCGTCCGGGGTGATGAAGGTGACCACGTTAGTGTCCACCCCAAAGCCTGCACCGGCCACCTTGAGGTTGTTTGCCACCACCATGTCCAGATTCTTTTTAGCAAGCTTCGCGGAAGAGTTTTCCACAAGATCCCGGGTCTCCATGGAAAAGCCGCACAGGAACTGGTGGGTCTTGCGGGGGCCGATGGTGCCAAGGATATCCTCGGTGCGCTCCACGGGGATGGAAAGGTCGCCTTCCTTCTTTTTGATCTTGTCGTTGGCCACGGTAGCGGGGCGGTAGTCCGCCACGGCGGCGGCCATGATGAGCACATCGGTGGTGTCAAAGCGGTCAGTCACCGCCTCGTACATCTGCCGGGCGGTGGTCACCGGCACATCGGTGGTGAACTTGACCGGCGGCAGCGCGGTCTGCCCGTGGATCAGGGTCACTTCGGCGCCCCGCATGGCGGCGGCGCGGGCAAGGGCGTAGCCCATCTTGCCGGTGGAGTGGTTGGTCAGGTAGCGCACCGGGTCCAGCGCCTCCTGCGTAGGGCCGGCAGTCACCGCGATGCGCAGCCCTGCCAGATCCTTCGGGCGGGCGATGGTGTGCAGGATGTGCTCCAGCAGTACTTCTTCCTTGGGCAGGCGTCCGCTGCCCACATCCTTGCAGGCCAGCACGCCGCTTTCGGAGGGGATGACGGTAAAGCCGTACCGCTCCAGCGTGGCAAGGTTATCCTGCGTGATGGGGTTTTCCAGCATCCCGGTGTTCATGGCGGGGGCTACCAGCTTGGGGCATTTGGCGGCCAGCACCACGGTGGTAAGCATATCGTCCGCAATGCCGTGCGCCATTTTGGCAATGACGTTGGCGGTGGCGGGGGCGACTAAGATCACATCCGCTTTTTTTGCCAGCGAGATGTGGGTGACCTCAAACTTGAAATCCCGGTCAAAGGTGTCCACCATGCACTTGTGGCCGGTCAGGGTCTCAAAGGTGAGAGGGGTGATGAACTGGGTGGCGTTTTTAGTCATGATGACCTCCACATCCGCCCCCAGCTTGCGCAGTGCACTGGCCACATTGGCCATCTTATAGGCGGCAATGCCGCCGCTCACGCCCAGCAGGACGCACTTGCCGTTCAGATCCATGGTTCGTTTACCTCCCGGAAAAACAGTTCTTTTCCACATATCTTACCTTAGTATAATGCAAAACTTCCACCAGCACAACAAAATCTTTGCCGGGAACTTGTATCCGGAGCAAAAATGCGGTAAAATACGCTTGACAAAGAGCAAACCGGTTCTTTTCTTTTACTTTGAAAAGGAAAACAGAATTATGATCTTAGCCATTGATATAGGCAACACCACCGTCGCCCTTGGGGGCATCCGGGACGGACGTGTATGCTTTGTGGCGCGCATGGACACGGTGCGCACCCGCACGGCTGCGGAATATCGTGCCGAAATGGATAAAATTTTTGCGCACCGCCGCCATCCGGAGCGCCCCATGCGCTTTGAAGGTGCGGTGCTTACCAGCGTAGTGCCCCAGATCACCGGGGCACTGGCCGAGTGCGCCCGTCACTACACCGGCAAAAAGCCGGTCATCGTTTCGCCGGACATCCGCACCGGGCTGACCATGAGGGTGGACGAGCCCCGCGCCGTGGGCAAGGACAGGCTGGTGGATGCCGCCTACGCGGCGGCAAACTTTCCGCTGCCGGTCGTCACGGTAGACCTTGGCACCGCCACCACCTTTAATGTGGTGGACAAAGACCGGGTGTTCCGGGGCGGCGTGATCTGCCCCGGCCTTTCCACCGGGCTGCGCGCGCTGGGCGAGCGCTGCGCCCAGCTGCCGCAGGTGCATCTGGGCTCCCCGAAAAACGCCATCGGCACCAATACCGAAAGTTGTATGCTGTCCGGCTCGGTGCTGGGCACCGCCGTGCTCATTGACGGCATGGTGCAGCGCATCGAGGAGGAACTGGGCACCCCGGCTACGCTGGTGGTCACCGGCGGGCTGGCAAAGTATGTCACCCCGCTGTGCCGCCATCCCCTGACCTATGACCCGGAACTGCTGATGAAGGGGCTGGCGCTGTTGTACCGGCTGAATGCCCCGCAGGAGCACGGCCGCAGCCATGGCGGCGGCAAACACTACGGTCAGCAGGGACACCCCCGGGCAAAGCACCCGTACCCCAACCGCCGCACCCGCCGCGAGCCGGAGGCGCTGGTAGGCTGAGGGGACAAGAGGAATAAGGGAGAGCATTATGAAACTGGGCATTCTTGGCACGGGTAAGATCGTGCAGGAATTTTTGCCATGGCTTGTGGAGCACACGCCGTTTACTGTGCAGGCGGTGTGCAGCACCCCGCGCTCGGCGGCAAAGGCCGCAGAGTTGTGTGCACAATATCAGATCCCGCAGTACACAACCAATTACTTTGAACTGCTGCAATGGGTGGACGCAGTCTATATCGCCGTGCCCAACCGGCAGCACGCCCGCTATGCCCGGGTGGCGCTGGAGGCGGGTAAGCACGTCATTGTGGAAAAGCCCATGGCGGTTACCGCCGCCGAGACCGAGGAACTGGCTGCGCTGGCGCAGCGCAAGCGGCTGTTCCTCTTTGAGGCTATGACCACCCAGTACCAGCCCAACTACGCCAAACTCCGGGAGCTGCTGCCCCGGGTGGGCACGGTACGCATGGTACAGTGCAGCTTCAGCCAGTATTCCAGCCGGTACGACGCCTTTTGCGCCGGGCAGACCCCGCCGGTGTTCGACCCGCTGTGCGCGGGCGGCGCACTGATGGACTTGGGCGTGTACAATATCAGTTATATCGTGGGGCTGTTCGGCGAGCCGAATAAGGCGGTGTACGCCGCCAACATGGAGCGCAACATCGACACCAGCGGTGTGCTGATGATGGATTATAGCGGCTTCAAGGCAGTAAGCCTTGCCGCCAAGGACTGCGCAGCCCCTGCCCGCTGCATCATTCAGGGCACAAAGGGCTACATTTTGCAAAAATCTACCCCGAACTACTGTGGCGGCGTGACCTTCCATCCCAACGAGGGCAGGGAGGAGCACTATAACCTGAACGGGGACCGTCCTCGGCAGGCGGCAGAGTTCGAGGCCTTTTACCGCGCCATGACCACCGGAGATCAGGAACTGTGCACCCGGATGCTGGATACCAGCATCGCGGTGAGCCGGGTACTCACGGTGGCGCGCCGCAGCGCCGGAGTGCGCTTTCCCGGCGACAGATTTTAACGCATTTTTCTCTGGAACACGCCCTGACAACCACGCGCTTCCAAAGATTTAAACATTCACCTAAAACCCGCACAGAGCGGGCAGGTTTGCGCCGTATCCGACAAAAAGGGCGGAACGGCAGCAGGAGGAAAACTGAATTATGAAGAATACCAATACCAAGACTCTGACTCGTGTGGCCCTGCTGGTGGCCATTGAACTGGTAATGAAGCTTGTCGGTCTGGGCAGTGTGCCCATGGGTCCGCTGTACATGAGCTTCCTCACCCTTCCTATCGCTGTGGGTGCCATCACCATGGGTCCCGCCGTGGGTGCCCTGCTGGGCGGCGTGTTCGGCGCTGTGAGCTTCTACGATGCCATCACCGGCGCATCTGCCATGACTGGTGCACTGTTTCAGGTCAGCCCGCTGAACACCTTTATCCTGTGCGTGGGTATGCGTGTGCTCATGGGTCTGTGCTGCGGCCTGATCTTCAAGGCTCTGCAGAAGCTGGACAAGTCCCGCACCTGGAGCTACATCCTCAGCGCCATGACCGCACCCGCCCTGAACACCCTGTTCTTCATGGGCTACATCGTGCTGGCCTTCTACGGCTGCGACTATGTGCAGAATCTGGTGTCCGTCAAGGGCGCTGCCAACCCCTTCATGTTCGTGGTGCTGCTGGTTGGCGTGCAGGGCGTAGCCGAATTTCTGGTGTCCGGCATTCTGGGCGGCATCGTCGCCCGCGCCGTGGCAAAGTTCCTGAAGTAAGACCGGCTGCGCACCATGTCAGGGCGGCGCATCCGTGTTTAGAATAGAAAAATGAATGCTCCTCCGGCAACTGCCGGGGGAGTTTTTTGTTGGGAATGACCCCAATCAATCCCCTTTCTGTAAAAATGCAATGCCGGAGCGTCTGAGGACGCTCCGGCATTGCCCTATTCACAAAAATATCGTCCCGTCTGCCCAGCAGCCTTTACTTTTTCTCCCGCAGCTGTTCCAGATAACTATCGGCCTTGATGGCCTCCGGGGTGAAGGAGTTATTCTTCCACCAGCCCACAAGGGCGGCGGTCACGGTCAGGCCGGTGGTCACCAGCTGCTCCACGGTGGCGCTCTCGATGGGCAGCATGGGCTTGCCGCAGGCGCTCAGCACCTGATTGGTCAGTGCCAGTGCCAGCGCAGCCGTGCGCGCCAGCGTAGCAGCAGAAATTTTGCAATGGGTCTCGTTCATAGGTTCAGTTCCTCTCTTTCTCTAAATCTGCGATGCGGTGGTTAGCCACCTTCATCTGTTCTTCTAAAATGGGTACGCGGCGGGCAAAGTTGTTATGCTCCCGCACCTCCCGGGTCAGTTCTTCCAGCTTGGTGTCGGTCACCGCCTGGCTTTTTCCGTTGGCGATCAGCACGCCGATCAGGGTCACCGCACCTGCGATGATGGCTGAGATGATGCTTGTCATCGCGTTCACCCCCTCCACCGGGCTTTGTCTGCCCGGGTATCCACATGCACCCAGCCGGTGGCCCTGCCCGCCTTGACGGGGTAGCGTCCCACGCCTCCCCAGCCCGGCATCAGGCTTTCGGCGTAGGCGGCTACGTCCTCCACGCTGGTGCCCGCCACCTGAATGTCCGCAGCGCGGCCAAGCAGGTGCTGGCTGCTCTTGGAGCCGCCCACGGCTGCATTGTGCGCCGGGGTGCGGTAGCCGCTGGTAATGGTCACTGCCTTGCCAAAGTGCTCCCGGATGCACTGGAGCAGCAGCATCAGCGCATCGTCCACCATAACGGTGTCGCTGCCGTCTTTACAGCGCAGCTCCCGCACCTTAAAGTCCGGTGCAAGCAGCTTTGCCCCGTCCTTGGCAAGGCTATATTGTCGGATCATCTCTTCACCTCCTTTCTGCATCACAGTCCCCGCATCCAGTTCTCAATGATGGTGCTGCGGTACTCATGCGCCCGCAGACCCGGATGGCCGTTATAGAGGGCAAGTTGAAAGGCATCGTTGCGCAGCTGCTTTGCCGTAGGGCTGGCGTCCGCGCGTCCTGCGCTGTGTGCGGTCAGCAGCAGCGGGTGCTGCGCGTCGTTCAGGTCCAGTACCGGTACACCCCAGTAGGCGCAGATCTCCTTTACCGTTGTCCGGTAGGCTGCACTCATCCATCCGTCCGCAAGGATCACGCCCAGCTTCGCGTAGGGGATGTTCTTCATCAGATACTCAAAAACGATATTGTACGCGCCCCACACCGTTGCGTTGGTAGTATCTGTTTTAGTGCCGACAATGGCGGTCGGGTCAAAGCCCTGTGCTGTGTCCGGCTCACACTCGTTCAGACCGAACATCAGGGTGATGTAGTCCGCATCCTTCGGTACGGCCTTGTACCGCTCCACCGAGAAGGGCAAAAGCCGCCCGGTGATATTGGTGAACACAGAGCCGCTCACAGCCTCGTTCACCAGCGTCATGTCGTTGCGCTTTGCGATCCACCACGGGTATGTTTTCCATGCTTTCAGCTTCTGGTCGTAAAAATCCGAGTTCGTGCCGGTGTTGCCGGCAGCATCCGTGTAGCCGGTCGCGTCGCCTGCGGTAAAGCTGTCTCCGCAGGCCACATATTTCTTCCCGTACAGCACGTTGCCGCTTGCTGTACCGAGGGGATCACCATGTACATCATAGATCATACCGTGCCCTCCTGAATGAACTTGTTGATCTTCGTATCGCTCAGCAGTCCTTTGTACACCTTACACTGGTACAGTGTGCCGTCCCAGCAGCGGGTCATCTCGCCGCCATTCGTGCCCGGAGCACCACCGATCAGCAGGCTCTCCGGCACGTCCGTAAGGGTATGTTTGGTTACCTTCCAGCCACTCAGCGTGCAATGGGTGCTGCCGCCGCGATACTTCTGGCCGTCCAGCTGGATCACGTACCGTGTGCGGGTCCTGAGGTGTGCAACGCTGTCCGATAGCGTCACATCGCTATAGTCGTAATAAGCAATACTGGTGGTGCCGTTGTTGGGGTTCAGATTGATGTTGATACCCGGCAGATTGAAGTTATCGCCGGTCTCGGTCATGCAGTGCACAAACACGATCCATGCTTTGTCGTTAAAGCTGTCGCTGGCCTTTGCATCCAGCAAAATGGTGTACTGCGGTGTCTCAGTGCCCGCGTGCTCCAGCATCTTTACGCCGGTATCAAGGCCCTTTGTCAGTGCCGTTTCACCGGGCAGGTCGTAGAGCAGCTGCGCCGTCTCCACCTCTGCCACCGTCACCGTACAGCTTGCGCTCTTGCCGCCTGCGGTGGCAATCACGGTGCAGTTGCCCGCTTTGATGCCCGTCACCACGCCGTTTGCCACCGTGACAAACCCGGCAGGTGCAACGCGCCACACCACTACATGGCTGGTGGCGTTTGCGGGCAGCACGGTAGCCGTCAGGGTCTTGCTTTCGCCCTCGTTCAGGGTCAGGGTGCTGCTGCTCAGGCTCACGCTCTGCACCGGAATATCCTGTGCACTTCTGCCCCACTCTACACGCAAGGCATTCAGGGTATCTTGTGCATCGCTGGTTTTGTAGGCCGCATTCTCAAACAGGTTCAGCAGCAGCGCTTTCGCAGTTTCACTCACTCCCTCGCCCGGGTCGCCCTTTGCCCCTGCGGCTGCCGCAATGCCCGCTTCCATGTGGTTCAGGTGGGCAGCCGTCAGGGTCTGGCCGTCCACAAAATTCTGTTTTACGTAGCTCATATTAACTCCTTCCAAGGATCATTCTGCCCAGCACCGCAAGGCTCAGCCGGGCAGTCGTCTTGTTTTCCGGCTGTGGGGCGCTCCACAGCGCCTCTAAGCGGTCATAGGCGGCCATGGCTGCATCATTGCCCGCCGCCAGAAGCCGCAGGATTGCCAGCAGTTCCCGCTTTTCCGCGGTGGTAATACCGCCGGTTCCCAGCAGCCCTACCAACGCCTCCCACGCCGGGGTGTCCGGTGCAGGCATCGTGCCCTCTGCCGTGCCGCTGTTGGCGCATACCTTGCACCGCACATCGGCGCTTGTCACAGTGCGGCTGCCGTCCGTACCCTCAAAGGTGATGCAGCCTGTACCGGGCACTGCCGTCACCGCCGCCGGAACGGTCAGCACACCGTTTTCCACCAGCGTGGCCGCGCTTGCGCCGGGGGTGTGCCAGTGGGCGCATACGGTCAGCCCCTTCCACTCGCCCCGCTGCTCAATGCGCAGCCGGTAGTTGCCCCGGTTGCCCGCGTAACCCAGCAGCAACTGCCCGCCGGGCACTGCTGCCGCGCCGTTGCGCTCCAGCCGGATGGTCATCTCATTCATGCTGCACCCCACCCTTACACATACTGGTAACCCTCTACGTTAAAGGGGTACTCAAAGCTGAGGCTCGAGTCCGTTCTCACAACGCCGATACTCAGCACGCCGCTGGCTGCAAAGCTCATCCGCACAGGCGCTGCGCCGCTGCACTTGACACCGTTGCTGTAGTCATAGCCTGTGCCGCCCACCATGGCCACCGCCGTGCCGCCTCGCACAATGCGGGTACTGCCGTACTCCGCAGCAGCGGCGACCGGGTTCGTGCTGTTTTCTGCCGTGGGTGCCACCATCCGCACCACAATGTAATCCACCGTCTCCGGCACAGTCAGGCTCGTTGCGGCCTTGCCCGCAGTGCCCGCACCGGTGTATACCAGCTTTCCGTCCATGTCCATCATCCTTTCCAGTCGTTTCAGTTTTTCGGCCAGACTAAAGCCCAGCACCGTGTCAAGGTTTTCCGCTGTCACTTCCAGCGTGCCGTCCGCGCTCACGGTCAACCCCCGCCCGGCCTTCACGCCGCCCAGCACGGCTGCGGTGGCACACGGCAGTGTGTAGCCCGTGCTGAATTTCCGGTCTGCCTCCGCCTTGGAATAAAACCGGTCATCTGCACCCAGCTGCAGCAGCACTGCCGCCTTTTCCTGCGCCGACCAGCTTGCTGCCCCGGCGGCACTGGTCAGCGCTTTTTTTACGCCGTAGGGCAGCAGCGCCGGGGTCAGGGGCGCGTAGGTCTCGGTCATGCGGTCCAGCTGTGCCACCGTGGCGGGCACGGTGGTCAGTGTGGCATCTGCCCGCACCGCAACACCGTACTGCCCGTCCGCCCGCACCGCGCCGGGCACGGCTGCTGTGGGCACGGTCTCGCTGCGCACATAGGGGCGCAGGTCCGGCAGCGGGGTGGTGTCGGTCTGTACCGCGCCGGTGGCGGTATCCACACTGAGGATGCGCACCACTTCGCCGGGCAAAGGCTGCGCCGGGAGCGGCACCGCTGCCACATCCTGTGCGTCCAAATGCACTGCGCCGCCCTTGCTGTTCACGCTCAGCACGGTGCCGTCCTTGGGCGCGTAGCTCTCTGCCCGCAGCGCGGCGTCCTCCGCCCGCTTTGCGCAGGCATCGGCATCGGTGCGATCGGCCAGAATTTTGTCCGCCGCCTTTTGCGCCAGCGCCGCCTGTACGGCGGTGTCTGCTGCGCCGTTCTCGGCGCGGCGGGCGCTCTCCGCTGCGGCGCGGGCACTTTCCAGCACGCGGGCCACGAACTGCTCGTACACCGAGGGCGGCAGCTCCTCGCTGCCGCCGTCCGTAGGCAGGGTGGCGTACACATCGTAGCTGCCGGGGCGGGTGTAGGCGGTGTAGCCGCCGCTGCCCATGGCGGCCAGCATCCACTGTCCCCGCACGCTGCCGGTCAGGCGACGGTCCACCGTCACGCTGCCGTCGGTGTCCAGCGGAATAGCCGCCAGCTGCACCCCATCACTGCGGCGCAGATACAGCGCCATGGTGCACCCCGCCCACGCTGCGGGCAGGATGAACTGCAGCCGGTCCACCCCCTCGGCGTTCTGTGCGCCAAGGTGCAGCCGGTGCGGCTGGGGCACAAATTCGGTGCCGCCGCACTGCTGCTTGAGGATCTCGATCTCCATGCAAAACCTCCTTTTCTGTTTGCTGTCCCGATTGTACCGCTGGAGGTGCAAAACTATCCAGAGTGTACAGAAAATGTGAAATTTTCTGTTCTTCGGCATTTTGCTAAACGGGGTTTTTGCGCCGCAAATACAGGCCGTTTTCCCTTGCCGGAAGCCGGTAATTCCCTTGCAGGTTTTCTATGCAAAACCCGCGATGTGGGGCAGCTTGTTTTGGGCGCAGCGGTCGCCGCTGCGCCCTTATTTGCAGGAAAAAAAGCCGATGCAAATGTTAAAAATTCATGAACAAATCACACGCAGAAAAAAGGAAAAAATCAGAAGGAAACTACCTAAAAACCAAAATATCAAAGAAAACACTGTGGAAATTGCACAAAAAATAATGTTACAAATCTAACAAAGTACATGACGCAAATTTGACAGATGCTTTACGGTCTGGTAAAATAACGTTTGTGCAACGAACGTTGCAGCGTTTAAATTCTATCTGGATGAAGTAAAAAGCCGTCCTGCGTACGGCACGGCACGGGCAGATGCGGCCCGTGTCTGGGCAGTTTTGTGGTCTGCCCGAAACGGATTCCAACCTGTAATACGATGCTCCGCTTTTTACCCAAAGAGAGCATCGTATTTGACTGTGCGGCACTTATATCCCCAGCCGCCGCAGTCCGGGCGGCCGGGGTGCTGATGCACTGCCCGCAGCCGCGCAAAATACGACAAAGAGAGGAGTTGTCTCGTATCGCTTCCGTTAAATTGAAGAAAGCAGTTACTGCCGCAAAGCAGGCAGTATCTCCCCGTGTGCTGGCATTTTGTGTCATGGTGGTATGTCTTGTGGCTACCCTTGGCGTCACCGCTGCAAATCTGCGGCTGACCTACGTCACCGACTCCAATGGTGCACGGCAGGTCCTTCTGACCGATGCCGATGCTTCCCCCGCACAGGTCATGCACCTTTCCGGCATCCGCTCTGAAGAGGGCGATGAGGTCTACTACACCGCGTTCAGCGGCAATCTTGCCTCCCTGAACATCGAGCGTGCATTCTCCGTCAGCATCACCGCCGACGGGCAGGAGTACCCTGTAAAGCTGGTGTTCGGCACTGTTGCCGATGCACTGGAGCGCGCCGGTATCACCCTTGAAGGGGACGACTACACCGAGCCGGCGCTGGATCATGTTGTGACCGCCGGCAGCAAGATCGTGGTCCATCGCGTGGACTACGAAGAGCGTGTGGAGACCCAGGCCATCCCCTACGACACCCAGTATGTCTACACCAGCCTGTACTTCCGCAACACCGGCCGCACCACCACCCTGCAGCACGGTGCAGCCGGTCAGCAGACTGTGACCACCCGCGACCGCTATGTGGACGGCGAGCTGGAGAACAGCACCGTTGTGGATACCACCACCACGGTGGAGCCCACCGACCACGTCATCAAGACCTACGGCGCAGGCGCGCCGGTGTCCCCCCTGACCGGTGCGGACGGCACCACCAACGCCCCCACCTCTTATAGCAAGGTGCTTACCGGCAAGGCCACCGGCTACTATTCCCGTACCGGCAAGGGTTCTTCCGGTCTGGGTCTGGGCTACGGCACTGTGGCTGTGGACCCGGACGTGATCCCCTACGGCACCAAGCTCTACATCACCTCCACCGATGGCAAGTTCGTCTACGGCTACGCCGTAGCCACCGACACCGGCATCGCCGTCCAGAAGGGGCAGATCCTTGTAGACCTGTTCTACGAGACCTACGCCGAAAGCGTTATCAACGGCGCCATTCAGGTCAATGTCTACGTTGTAGGCTGAGCTGTAAACAAAACACAATAACCACGCAAAGAGACCGCTGTACAAACTGTGCAGCGGTCTCTTTTGATGTTAATCAGAATACTATTTTTATTTCGGGATCGGGGAAAGTCTGCGGGCTTTCCCCGATCCCTTTCCCGTTTTCGCAACGCTTTCGCTGAAACCGTTTGGCAAATGAGCAGTTTACACGATGTCGAGCTGCAAATTTTGGATGGTATGCCCACAACATACAGAGAAGTCCAGAAAATTTGTGGTAATTGTATTTGAATTTTGGACAAAAAGTCTTGCAAATCTGGTCAAAACCTTTTAATATAAAAGAGTACAAAGCTGTGGAAGCCGCTTTCGGCTTCCACACGGGGAGGAGCAGTCTATGAAACCGACCGAAGAAAAGATTCAGAGCAATACATCGGATCTGCCGGTGTACCTGTTCAAGCAGGGCAATAACTGCGAGGCTTATCGCTACTTCGGCGCACATCTGGAAACGCGGGTCGGGGAGTCCGGCGTCGTGTTCCGTGTATGGGCACCGCACGCCGCAGCCATCAGTGTGGTAGGCGACTTCAACAGCTGGAAGCCCGGCAGCCATCCCATGCGCAAGGTTGATGGCGATTCCGTGTGGGAATTGTTCATTCCCGGCATGAAGGAATACGATGTTTATAAATATTGCGTGACCACCCGCGCAGGCGACCTTGTCTACAAGGCCGATCCTTACGCCTTCCACGCCGAGACCCGGCCGTCCAACGGCAGCAAGGTCTATGATCTGTCCGGCTTTGCATGGCACGACGCCGCATGGCAGGCCGCACAGAAAAAGGCAGACGTGATCAACGGCCCGATGAATATCTACGAGATGCACGCCGGAAGCTGGAAGATGAAGGAGGGCGGCAAGCCCTACAACTATTCCGAGCTGGCGGACGAGCTGATCCCGTACATCAAGGATATGGGCTATACCCATGTAGAGCTGCTGCCGGTGATGGAATATCCGTTTGACGGCAGCTGGGGCTATCAGGTCACCGGCTATTTTGCACCCACCAGCCGCTACGGCACCCCCAAGGACTTTATGGCCTTCGTGGATAAGATGCACGCCGCAGGCATTGGCGTCATCATGGACTGGGTGCCCGCCCACTTCCCCAAAGACCAGTTCGGCCTGTACAATTTTGACGGCGAGGCCTGCTACGAGGACCCCAACCCCAAGCGCGGCGAGCACAAGGAGTGGGGCACCATGGTGTTCGACTTCGGCCGCAGCGAGGTGCAGAGCTTCCTGATCTCCAGCGCGCTGTACTGGCTGGAGCAGTACCACATCGACGGCCTGCGCGTGGACGCTGTGGCCTCCATGCTGTATCTGGACTATAACCGCAAGCAGGGCGAGTGGGAGCCCAACAAGGACGGCGGCAAGGAAAACCTGGAGGCCGTCGCCTTCCTGCGCAAGCTGAACAACACCGTGCTGGGCCGTCACCCGCACAAGTACATGATCGCGGAGGAATCCACCGCGTGGCCCATGGTCACAAAGCCCGCTTCGGACGGCGGCCTGGGCTTCAACTTCAAGTGGAACATGGGCTGGATGAACGACATGCTCAGCTACATGAAGACCGACCCGCTGTTCCGCGCGGGCAACCACAACAAGGTGACCTTCAGCTTCTTCTATGCATTCAGCGAGAACTTTGTGCTGCCCATCAGCCACGACGAAGTGGTGCACGGCAAGGGCAGCCTGATCAACAAGATGCCCGGCGAGTACGAAGCAAAGTTTGCCAACCTGCGCACCTTCTTCGGCTACATGATGGCCCACCCCGGCAAGAAGCTGCTGTTCATGGGCCAGGAGTTCGGCCAGTTCGCCGAGTGGAACGAAGCAAAGCCGCTGGACTGGATGCTGCTGGGCTACGACAAGCACACCGAGCTGAAGAATTACGTCAAGACCCTGAACGCCTTCTACAAAGAGCACCCCGCCTTCTGGCAGGTGGACTACAGCTGGGAAGGCTTCCAGTGGATCGTGCCGGATGACTCGCAGCAGAGCGTCATCGCCTTCCTGCGCAAGGATGCTTCCGGCAAGCAGATCCTCGTGGTGTGCAACTTCAACCCCGTCCTGCGCGAGGGCTACACCCTGGGCGCACCGGTGGCCGGTGCCTACAAGGAAGTGCTGAACAGCGACGACGAGGAGTTTGGCGGCTCCGGCGCAGTGCATAACAAGAGCGTGCGCACCCACAAAAAGCCGCTGCACGGCTTTGAGCAGAGCATCACCATCACCCTGCCGCCCATGAGCACCCTGTACTTCGAGGTGCCCACCAAGCGCACCCGCAAGGCCGCGGCGGATAAGGCCGAAAAGCCGGTGAAGAAGACCGCAGCCAAAAAGACCGCCAAGGCAGCCGAAGCCGAAAAGGCCGTGAAGAAGACGACCCGCAAGGCAAAGGCCGAACCGGAAGCGGCTGCTGAAAAACCGGTGAAGAAGACCACCCGCAAGGCGAAAGCCGAGGCCGAACCTGCAGCCGAAGCGCCGAAGAAGCGCGGCCGCAAGCCCAAGGCCGAGGCGGAGACCAAGGCGGAAAAGGCAGCCGCAAAGCGCACCCGCAAACCGAAGGAGCCGAAGGAATAACTCCGGCACCCCGGACGACCCGCAACCGCACATGTTGACGCTCATTTCCGCAAAAAATCAAAACGCGGAAATGTTAATGTTAAAGGGGAGAATAAAGCTATGGCAAAAGAAATTGTGGCAATGATCCTTGCCGGTGGACGTGGCTCGCGTTTGTACGCGCTGACACAGAAAACGGCAAAACCCGCAGTGTCCTTCGGCGGTAAGTACCGCATCGTGGACTTCCCGCTGTCCAACTGCGTGAACTCCAACATCGACACCGTCGGTATCGCGACCCAGTATCAGCCCCAGAAGCTGAACGAGTACATCGGCAACGGCCAGCCCTGGGACC
>ENA-OZGS01000340-OZGS01000340.1-human-gut-metagenome-genome-assembly--contig:-NODE-340-length-16078-cov-5.550396_pt1 | contig 16078 bp, 6 predicted proteins | sample MGYA00245121_ERZ653667 | MGnify/ENA primary metagenome ERZ653667 (study PRJEB26926, sample SAMN06165248) | human gut metagenome | biome: ENVO:00009003; feature: ENVO:2100002; material: ENVO:00002003...
TACGAGATAGGCTCCGGTCTCGTGGGCTCGGAGATGTGTATAAGAGACAGTTCGTCGCAGTCCCCGCCGTCGGCGTGTTTGTCGGATTCGGCAGGTTCGTCGCAGGATTCGCCGTTGGCACGCTCGTCGGTTTCGGCGGATTCGTTGCAGGATTCGCCGTTGCGGGCGCATCCGTCACAGGGGTGTTCGTGGCGGTTACGTCATCGCGCGGAATGTCGGTCGTCAGTGCGTCAGTTACGGAGGGCGTGGATGCTGCCGGGTTATCCGTCGCAGTGGCATCCGCCGTCGGCGCGTCGGTTATCGGCGCATCCGTCGCGGGTGTGTCTGTCGGCATCATCGTCGCGGTGACTACGGGCGGTGCAGCAGTCTGCTGCGATTCCATCTGCCGCTGAATGCGAATCTGCTCCAGCGCCATCAGCGCATCATCCGACTCCTGCTGCGCGCGGCTGGCATCCCACTGGTTGTAGCCCACCAGCGCCAGTGCCGCCAAAATCAGCACCAGCCCCAGCGTCATCAGCAAATTGCCCTTACGGTTCTTCATGCTCTTGGCTCCATTTCCGGTGCAGAATCCAGCCAATGACGAACAGAATCATGCCCGCACCCGCCAGAATCGGCACCGGCCACCACAGTTGCCCCGTTTCGGGAATCGGGGCGGTCGGGGTCGGCGTGACCGTGCGGCGGTTGGTAATCACATACACGCCGTTTTCGATGGAATATTCCGGCTCATAGTACACATCAGACCCCAGAATCTCGTTGAGGGTGTACACATGGTCAGCCGGCAAATTCTTGAAGATATGATGCCAGTTGTTTTCGCTGTTCAGAATCACCGTGTCGATATGCTGACCGTCCTGCATCAGATGAATTTCAATCTGCACAGGGCGATATGTGCCGCGGTTGTCGTCGTCCCACACCTTGACGCACTCAAGGTCAATCAGCGCGGGTGAACGTTCAAGCTTGATGGTGGAGAGGACATCGTACTGCCACTCGTCGTCCACATTGCGCGTCGGCACAGAGGTCAGGAAGGACTGGAAACTGTACGCCCAGCCGCCGATGATAACCGGCGTGCCGGAAACAAGGTACAGACCGGGGTTCAGACCCGTAAATGTTACTCTGCCGTTTTCGTCCGTCGTGCCGGTGAAATCAGGCGTTTCGGACGCGGTGAGGGCTTTCATCGCTTCGGACGCGGCTGCCCAGTCCGCCGCATTCTTCAGCGCGTTAATGTCGATATTCAGGGTGCTGTACGGGCTGCGCAGGGCGAACCGAGCGTCCGCATCCATGTCCGCCACCTGATACAGCTGGAAGGTCACGCCGGGCAGGTGCGCATCATCCTCGTTGTCATCCGCCTGAATGGCGAACGTCAAGGGGTGCGTCAAATCCACCCGTTCAAAGGCAAGCGCGCAGGGCGCAAGCAGAAGGCAGCACAATGCTGTCAGCAGGACAAGCGCCAGCAGGCGCGAGGGTTTGCGGCTCATCACGACCGCTCAGCTCCTTTCCGCTTCTTGTGTTTCGGGCTGGTCGTTACCAGCATGAGAATGAGGAGAATCAGCAGCATCGGCGCGGCGACAATCGGCGCGACGATGTAGGGGTCAATCACGAGTGCGTCCGCGGAGATGCGCACGGATAGCTGCGCAAGCGACGTTTCGACCCGGTGTCCGCGGACAAGCAGCCGGTGCGAGTTAATGCCGTAGGGCGTGCAGGTGACGAGCGTGCACAAATCCATGCCGTCATAGATTTGCAGCGCGCTGACGTCATGCGGCTCAACAATGAGAATTTGGTCGATTTCATAGGTCAGCACCTTGTCCAGCACGCGGAGGGTGAAGGTATCGCCGTAGGTGAGCTGGTCAAGGTTGGTAAAGAGCTTGGCGGAGGGCAGCCCTCGATGCGCCGAGAAGGCGGAATGCGTCCCCGGTTCGCCAGTCGGCAGGCTTGTGCCCTCAATGTGACCGACGGCGACCTGAAGCACGTTGGCGTTCGTCGAGTGATACAGCGGCAGCGTCACGGCAATCTGCGGAATCTCAATCACCCCGATGATGCCCGAACCGCCGACATTCATCACCGCGTCGTACTCCTCGCGCTCCTCGTCGGTCATGATCAAGCGATCAACGGTGGACTGTGCGCGGAGTTTTTCGTTATAAGCGTTTGCCGCCGCCCAATCCGCCTCGTAATCCTTCTTGGACTCCTGCTCCACCACCGTGTTGTAGGTAGCTACGGCACGCGACTGGTGGAAGGAATTGTAGAAATCCGACACGGACGGGTACAGAAGGAGCGCCAGACCCACAAACAGCACCACAAACAGCAAAATGGTTGTCATATTGCGCTTCATGAGCCGCCTCCTTTCTGCAAACATGCTTCATTTTCCCATTTGGGAATGCCGGGCGGCGGCATTGCGCGCACCGCCCGGCAGGGGTTTCATCAGAACATGGGGATGTTCAACGAATTGCGGGAGAGAAATTAGATTTCGTCCGCTTCGGCCTTGCGGCGAACGATGAGGATGAACGCCGCGCCCACGAACATCATGCCGCCCAGCACGTAGAAGATGGTCGTGCCGATGCCGCCGGTCTCAGGCAGGGTCGCGCCGGACTTGTTGACGAGCTTGTTGTTCATCGTAGAAGCCGCCGTGAGTTCCATGGTTGCACTTGCACCACCAGCAGCTTCCTTGTGGTCTGCCGAAATCGTGATGGTGACAGGATCCAGCGGATTATAGGTAGCAGGAACCGTGGTTTCCTTCAACGTGTACGTGCCGTGATCCAGACCGATGATGTTGAACGTACCATTGGCTGTCGTAATCATTTCATTGTTTTTGACATCCACATAGGTATCATTCGGCTTCGTGGTGCCTGCGACAATGTAATTGCCATCGGCATCCTTCCACAGCGGAACAACACGGTCATTTTGATCATAAAGCGTGAAGCCAGCGCCTTCCAGTTCGTTGCCTGCCTCAGCCGTGTTCGCATACTTCGTGTTGTTCACAACATAGGTGAAGAGCCACACATGGTCTTCCGGCGTTTTGCCCATGCCATCAGCATTGGGGTTGTTGGAGTATTCCAAATCGACGCTGTTCTTGTTGTCCGTGCTGTTGGCGCTCGCGTTGAAGACCTGCGCTTCTTCGTTCAGATACGCCGTGTAAACGACCTCAACCGTAATCTTGTCCGTAACAAGGATGCTGGTGTTTTCTTTCATCACCTTTTTCAGGTCTTCGATTGTGAGCGTCCAAGACGGCTTATCCTGATTTTCACCAACCTTGCCTGCGCCCTTCTGACCAGGCGTTGCAGTGCAAACATAATCGGTAGCTTTCAGTGCGATGCCGTTCACCTTCACAGAATCAATCTGAACGAAGGTAATACCCTTGGACATGGTGTCGTTGAAGACCAGCTTGTACGTCGGATAGTCATTATAATCCGCATTGACCGGAATGGTTGCGACCAGACGGAACTTGAAGTTCTCAAACAGCGCATGGTCGGCACTCTCGCCCCAGCCTTCCGGATTCACTTCTCCGCCGTTCTTTTCGGCATCGCCAACTTCGTCCTGCACCTGCTTGTCCACAGAGGGCTTTTCAGACTTTGCAGTCGCAACGATGTCCTGATCCAGCACCTTTACAATCAGCAGCGTGGCAGCGCCGTCCTTGCCTTCCAGCTTTGCCTGATTGTCCCGCACAAGGTAATAGCCGGGGGTCAGCTTCTTGCTCGTGCCGGGGGCTGCTTTGGTGGAAGCGAACGTATCAACCGGAGTGGAGTCAGCGTTCCAGTACTTCGTGATTTCAGCCAGCTTTTCCTGATTCGTGCCCGAAACAGCTTTCAGAGCATCCAGAACAGCGTCCGGAACAGGGTCGCCAGTCCTGACCGCATCAGTATCGTTCTTGGCATTTGTGCCCCACTTGACGCTCGTCAGCACCTTTACTCCTGCATTTGTTTCAACATCAGCAGTGAAAATCTGGTACACTTGGTATTCGTGATCCACATCGTCCTTCGGGTTTACCGTAATCGTAAAGCCTTCCGCGTCAGTAGACGGATTTTCCACTTCCGTTGCGCCCGCGACAGTGACCATGCTCAGCACGAGCATCATGGCCAGCAGAATTGCCCAAAACTTTTTCATGGTTTTTCTCCTTTTCGTTGTCGTTTTTCACTCATTGGGAAACGTTTTTCGGGGATTACCGGGGTTGCCTACGTCGGGAGGTCTCCTGACGTATAGCTGCTATGCTTTTTTCATTCCTCCTCCCGTCGTTTTTTTCCCCATGTTTATACAAGGGCTTTCGCCCGCGTATACGGATTGAGAATCCCCCGGAAGGGGGCTGCCGACTGCTCAGCAGCCTTCCCTCCGGCGTTTGATTTCCTGCCCCAGCAGCAGAGCCGCCGCTGCCATCAGCAGCAGACCGCCCGCCGTGTACGGCAGTGTACCGATGCCGCCCGTCTCGGGCAGCGTGTAGGTAATGGGTGTGTTCGTAATCTGGAAGACGCGATTTTCGCTGTTCGCGGGAATCGGCGCGGTGTTCGTGGCGTTCGGGTCGTCCGTCACCAGCTGCCAGCCGCTGCCCACCGGGGTCTGCTCTTTGGCGTAGTAGCGGTAGATGTTGCCCTCCGCGTCATATGCCGGGAGATTGTACCACTTGTAGCCCCACCAGATGTTCTTGCTGCCTTCCGGCGCGGTGTATTCAACCACTTCGCCAAACTGCCAGCCATCCAGATTCTTCGTGACGACCTTCCCCGCTTCCGCGTCCCAGCCAAGGGTAACGGTCGCGATGATCTTGTCGCCGTCCGCCGCCGCTTCCGCGGTGGTCTGCTTGAGCGTCAGTGTGATGTCCGGGAGGTTCGCGGGATTCAGCGTGAACTGATTGTCCAGCGACGTCCAGACCTTGCGGGCGCTGACGTCGGTCAGGGTGTTGGTGACGGTGAGTGTCTTGACGTTCAGGTTGATTTCCGGCCGTTCGCCGTTCGTCGGGTCAGAAGCCGAATGGACTTCGTTGCCTTCCGCGTCCACTTCCTTGACGTAGTAGTACCATTCGCCGCTTGCGCCTGTATCCTTGTCGAACCAGTAGCGCGGCAGGCGGGTCAGCGTCAGCGTTGCGGCGTCGGTCGGCGTGTTCGTGCCGACCGTCAGCTTCACGGTGCCGTCCGGCAAGAGCGTCGCGTCCATGTTCGCTTCCAGCGCGCCCAGCAAGGGCGTGTAGCGTTCGTGTTGGGGAAGACCAGCGCCGTCACGCTTTTCGCGCCAGATTTGCAGGTACACGACGGTATTGCGAACATTCAGCGGCAGTTCGCTTTCGCTGCCTACGGGGAAATACGCCTGCTTGAACTGTTTGGTGATTTTCAGCCTCGTCGGCGTGTTGGTAATTGTGCCGATTTCGTTGAAGCCCAGCTCCAGCTTGCCGTCCGGCAGGTTGTTCAGGTAGCCCGCCAGCTCCACTTCGCGGATGATGAAGGACGCACTGTTGTAGCCCGGCAGATTCCGGATGGTCACGCGCCACGGTTCATCCGCCTTCGCCAGCCCCGACACATGCAGGTAGGGCGCGCCGTTAATCTGCACCAGCTCCGCCGTGAGCGAACTCGGCGTGCAGATAACGTTCTTCAGGCTGAAGTAGCTCTTTTCCAGCAGGTTTTCCGTTTTCCACTGCGTGGAGTAGACTTCCTGATACTTCATCATGACTTCAAGGTAGATGTCCTGCATCATGCCCTCTTCGCCGAACGTGTCCGCGTCCGCCCATTGCTTGACAATGCTGATGCTCTTGGGCACGTTGGTGATGGTCACGTTGTTTTCCGTCGTATCCTTGAAGGTGATGTAGAGAATCGAGCCGACGAGTTCGCTTTCATCCGCCGTCATCACCGGCGTGTAGCGGTCCAGCGTGTCGTTGCCGACGCTCGTGTTTTCGAAGATGTAATAGCGGTACTTGCGCAGGCTGCCGTCGGGATTGAGGGGCGTGTCGTACAACGGCAGGTTGTCGATGGTCAGCTTCCAGCCGTTTTCCGCCGACAGGACGTAATTCTGCTGGAACGGGTCGTGGCACCAGTTGTAGTGCACCACGCCGTCCGAATCCGTCCAGTTTTCGCCCCAGACGTTGCGTAAGAGCGAAATCGACACCTGCTTGATGTCCAGCGGGTTCTGTGCGCCGTCGTACTCCACTTCTTCCGCCCACTGCTTCACAATGTTGAGCTTGCCGGTCTGCACGTTGGTGATGGTCGCGCTTGCGTCCGCGATGGTGACTAAGAAGCTTCCTTCCATTTGTGACGAAGAGGCTTTGAACGCATCCTTTGCCTTGATTGGCTCGCCAGCCGAATTGAGTTCAAGGACGTCGCCCACTTCTTTCGGCCAGTTCGCCGAGAAGGTGTAACTGGGGAGCGTACCGCTCACAGGGTCTTCCATCAGCTCATAGGTGTAAACATGCGCCGTGTAAATAGAACCGTCCGGATTATACTCAACATAGTACGCTTGCAGCGGTTGCGTTGTCGTCCAGTTTCCATTCGCATCCGGCATTATTTCAACGGTACTCGGATTGGGGTCGTAAGTTATCCACCCTTTTGTTTTATCCCATGAATGCGTTGTCTCAGTCAAGTTGAGCGTAACCTTTTCCGGCTTCTCGTTGACATTGACCCATTCTTTCGTCAAATTGAGGTTGAGATTTCCCACTTCATACCCCGGCAGGTTCTTCGCGTGGATGTTCGCCGTTCCGCCGTCCGCAGGCTGGTTCACCGCACCGGTTGTTTTCTTGACAAGCGTAGCGTCGCCTGTGTAGCTCACCTGATACAGATACGGGTTTAGCGCACCATTAATCGTTTCGTACCCCTCTACGATGTAATAGTAGTACGGCTTCTTCTGCGCTTCGCCGTTCTCATTCACCGTAAAGTAGTACTTCGGCAGGTTGTTGAACTCCCAGACCGGTTCTTCGCCGCCCTCCGTCCAGTTTTTCGTGACGTAGGTGTACTGCTGATCGTCCGTCTTGATGGGATTGCCATTTCTGTCAAAGGTGAGCTGCTTTTTCGCCTGAATCAAGCAGAACGTCAGCTCATCCCTGTCGCGGAAGCGCGCCCAAGTCTTGTCCACCTTGACGTTGAACCGCTCGACGTAGTAGTTCTTTTCGGTCACTTCCGGGAGCGTGTCCGTCAGCGGCTGGCGATAAATCTCCTTGATATCGGTCAGTGCCGCGTCTGTGAAGTAGTCCTCCGGCTTCTGCGGGAAGTCCGCAGGCAGATGCTGCGTGCCGAAGTAGCCGTCAATCGCCGCTTCCGACACCTCGTAGGTGTACGCCCACGCGGATTTCACCGTGCCGTCGGCGTTGTATTGCGCATAAACCGACTGCGTTTCGTTCCAGTCTGCCCAAAGCGCCGTATACGTTGCTGTGGTGTCCAGCTCGATTGTCTTTGCGGTGGGCGTTTCCGCTGTCCAGCCCGTATCCGGGGCATAGACATGGCGGGTGCGCGTCACGGTAATCTTCGCCTTCGTGCCTTCCGGCGTGGGCTTGTCCGCAGGATTGCCGGAAGCATCCAGCCACTGCTTCGCCACGTTGAAGCGGTACAGACCTTCCTTCTCGCTCGTCAGCTTGTTGTTCGTCACGGTGACGGTGGTGCTGGTGTTCGCATCGCCCTCCGTCGTCACGAAACCGTCCGCCGGGCTATAGCTGACGCTGAACGGGAGGGTGGCTTCGTTTTGGTACTTGACCTCCTCCACCTTGTAGCGGTAGCTTTGCCTGATGGGCTGATTCTGCTCGTCGAAGCCCGTCACAGCGTACTTCGGGAAAGTGCCGAACACGACCTTGCTTGTGTTCAGGCTGCTGATGCTCATGACCCTCGTGACCGCTTGGAAGCTGTCGTCCGCGACCCACGCGCCGTTCTCCTGCTTTTCGCGGGTCAGGCGGAAGGTCAGCGTATCCTGCATGTTTTCAGGCTTCGCGCCTTCACCCCAGCGCTTCTCGGCTTCGATGGTCAGCTTCGCGATCTCGTAGTTCCGCAGCGTCGCCGTGCCGCGTGCGTTCTGCGTGTCCGCCTTCGGATTGGCAGGATTCCCGTCCGTGAAGTACTCGCTCGGGTTCTGCGGGAGACCGCTGTATGTCAGCTGGCAGTAGAAGCCGCTCGGCACGTTCAGTTCCCGGAGGCTGTAGGTGTAGGCGTGGGCGTTTTGGACAACGCCGTTTTCCATGGCGACCGTGTAGGTTTCCAGCCCCTCGAACTTGGCGCTCCATCTGTTTGCTTCTGCCAGTGTGACCGTTTCGCGGCGTTCCGTGCTGCCCTTCGTCCACGCGCCGTTGACGTAATCCCAGCGCGTCTTGTAGAGCGCGACCTGCACGCCGCCGAATTCCTCGGTAATCGTGTGCTTTGTGCCATCCGGCGCGTACCATTCCTTGAACAAGTCGATGCTGATTTCGCCGTACTTGTCCTCCGGGCGGTAGACGTTGGTCAGCGTCGCCGTGACCGTGCCGGTGGTTTTGCTGGCGTTCGGGTCGATGGTGTAGGTGATGCCGGATGTGGTGTAGCTCGGCACTTTGCCCTCGACGATGTAGTAAATGTAGTAGAGCTTGTTGCCGTTTGCGTCCGCGCCGGTGGATTCCAGCTGCGACCACTTGGTGTGCCAGCCGTTCGCTGCCGTCAGTGTAGCCTCGCGGCCACCGTAGGCGTCGTCCGGGTGCTGACGGATGAGCGACCACTGCTCCGGGCTGAACATACCCGTATCCGATGCCGACTCTTGAGCCAGCACCGTATCGTACTGTTCCTGCGTCAGCGCATAGCGGCGAAGCATCACGAGGACGCTGGCAGGGCGCGCATCCTGATGGCCGTCATCGCCAACCCAGTTCTTCTGCACCTCCATGTCGTGGCGGTCCTTGCTGTTCTTCACCTGAATGTTGATGTTCGCAGAGCCGTTGACGGTGTACGCGCCATCCACCACGCCCTTGATGTCGGAATCAGTCATGAGCTTCTGCAACGCATCCTTCGAAATCTTACCGAAATTGCTGCTATTGAAGCCGTCCGGGTAGCGAGCCGGATGCTCTGCGGTATCGTCCGCTCGCGGAACGATGTGGAAGACGACCAGCGGGCGATCCTCCAACACAAGGTGGTACGGCTCGATTGCCTTCGTTTCCGCCAGCATGTACGCAACGTTCGGATCGAGCGGACGCTGATTCAGGTTTTGCGAACTGTAACTGTACGTAATCGTACCGTTCTTATCCGTGTAGACCTTACCATTTTCGCCGCCAACCGCCTCGAACTTTTTGGTTGCCGTGTTCCATGCGTAGAGCGTGAACTCCGTTCCCGGCAGCAGCAGCGAGGTATTCGCGCTGTCCACCTTGCGGATGACCAGATTGTTGTGGATGTAGCCGCCGCCCTGACTGAAGTAGTCGTTGTTGCTGTCGTTCAGGTGGGTGCTCGAGGTGCCATTGCCGCCAAGGCTTGCTGTGTTGCTCAATGCCGGACTGATGCCCTTGCTGCTCACGTCGTTGAAGTTGTACTCGTTCGTCACCTCGGGCGGCAGGAGAATGTTTTCCTGCGCCGTGTATTCCAGAATCAGCGCCTTGCTGTCCGGAACGGTGACAGTTATGTCCAGGTAACGTTGAGCGGGAACCGTTCCTTGTACCTTCTCACCGTAACTGTAGGAAGGGTGCCAGTAGATGTTTTCCGTTTCCGTGAACTCCATCTTCCAGAGATACTTCTCTATCTCTGCGCCGCGCAGCAGATGCCCCTTGCCACTTTCATCAACGACCAGAATCGGATTGCCGTTTTCATCCTTCAACGCCTCATAGAGCCTGAAGGAACCTTCATCCAACGTCACATTGCGCAGATAAGGATACTCGCCAGCCCATCCAAGAACGTCATAAGTCAGTTTATCCGTCAGCGTGAGCGTGCTGGATGCCGGATTCAGCTCCGCGCCGGACTGGTTGATGTCGATGGTGTAAGTGATTCGCGCCTGCTGGTCGCCGCCCTTGACACGGAAGCCCTTTTCGACGTTGCTCGGCTTGACCGTCTCTTCCTCGTAGGTCAGCTCGGTCTTCTGCTCCTTGTGATAGAGCGTCGCGTCGTATTGCACGTCCAGCTCGTTTTTCAGCCAGCCCAGTTCCAGCTTGCCATTCTTCGCAGTTGCCAGCAGATCCTCGTCAATCTTGCAGTAAACCTTGACATTCAGATTACTATTATACTGATCATTCGGGTACGGGTTCAAAACCGAACCTTTTTCCTCCCCGTAGGGCTTTAAGGTCATTTTCAAGGTTTGCTGATGCGTCTCCGCATTTGTGGTAATTTCCGCCTTGACCGCAATATTTCCATTGTTATTGCTGACCACAAAGCCTTCATCGAGTTCGGTAGCTTGCGTGTTCTCGAGCTCAAACGAACCGGATTCATTCAGAACCAGCGTGGAATTGCCGTACACAATCCTGTGCGCCTGAATGTGCGGCGGGAGCTTTTCGGTCAGGGTGATTACGTCATGCGCCGCGCCGTCATTGCGCAGGAGGATGGTCCAGTACAGCTCATTTTCGTGGATGGTTTGCCCGTTCAAATCACCAACGCCATGGTTGCCGAATTTCTTCTCCACCAGGTCGTTCGGGGCGGCCTTGTACCACGCTTCTCCGTTTTTGCCCGCGTTAACAGCCGTGTTCTTGAAGTCAACCCAGCCCGTGCGGGACTCTTCCAAATAGATGGTCGTCTGATACGGGAGCGTAACGCTTGTCGTCGCGTTCACATCCGTATTGGCGTCGTTCAGCACAACGCCTTCGCCCGTCGTTTCAAACCGGAAACCATAGTAGTAGCCTTCCGTCAGCGTCGTTTCCGCAGACACCACCATCGTGCCTTCATTTTTGCCCTGACTGTCGCAGGTCAGCAGCGTAATGGTGTACGGCACATTCTGCGCATCATGCTTTTTCACAACATCAAGGTCTTTGATGGCGTTGAGCAATGTCTGCGCCTGAGCCGCCGTCATGTAGTGCTGCATGATTTCTATTCCGTTTTTCCATTCCACCTTCTTGTCAAGCGTATCGCCGAAGTTCAGCTTATACTGAACATCCTTCGTCGCCGGGAAGGTGTACGTCGCGTTCCACGCTACCGGATACAGACCATCGGTGTATTCGCCGTTCTTCGTCGGATCCGCCGGCATACTCGCGTCAACCGACTTCACCACATTGTAACGCTTGTCCTGCCCTACATGCGCGGTGCTTGTCTTTTGTTCGCCGTCGAATTCCGCCGTGTTTGTAATCTGTTGATCCTGCGCGGTTGCTTCCACCGGCGTTTTGTATTGGATTACGATCTTAGCGTCGGTGTCCTTGAATTTCAGCTGCGGTTTGCCGTCCACGCCGGTTTGCACGGTAAAGTAATCCGTGTAGTTTTCAGCGGTGATAGGCGTGTTATTCGCCGTGATTTGCGACACATAGCCCTTGCCGTCCGTCTTCGAAAACAGCAGACTGCCGTTTTCGTCCACAAGCTGGTCGAACATCGTGTCCGTCAGCGTCTTGTCCTTGATGTTGAAACGGTTTTCGTTGACGGTGAGCGTCCACTGAATGCAGCCCTCATTGCTGTTGTACCAGTTGCTCTTTTGCAGCTTTTTAATCTGAACGTCAGTAGGGTTGCTGTTAGAGGAATCCTGGGAATGATCCCACTTTCCGCCACTCTGCGCAGTGAAAGTATTTGTCAGCTGATCGTATTCACCGGTCATTCCGTCTTTGTCGAACGTGTATTCATACTTAATTTCGTATGTTTCATTTGCCGAAAGCGGCGGCAGCACATAGTCCGTCGTCATGGTATAGACCTTGCCGCTTTCGTCCGTCGTGTTCGCATAAACGTAGTGAATGTGCGTTCCCGTCGTACCGCAGGCGCATGTACCGTCCGTCTTGATTTCTGTCGAAGCAGAGTCAACAGCGGGCACCTGACTCCAGTTAGAGTGTGTTTTAACCTCCGTGACGGTCATGTTTGTCAGGGCAATTTGCTTATTCACCGCCGTCATGACGTCTCGAGCAGTCGCGTTCTTGCCGTTCGTGCCCTTTGTGGATTCGATTTTGACGGTATACTCAATCGTTCCTTTTTCCCAGTTGACATTAGCCCCGCTTTTCCAAGTTCTCAAATCGCTGAGGATGGAGTTGTTGCCCCTGTCGATGTCCTCCCACTTCACAGTGGTCGATGCGCCGCCGAACTTGATGGTCAGGTCGTCGTTGCCCAGATCCTTAACATCGTCCTTGCGGATTTCGGCGCTCATCTTCATGGTGCCGGTGCGGTCGTCATGGCTGGGGTTGTTGCGGACAAAGTCCATATACTCGTCGGTGAACCACATTTCAACTTGTTTCGTTGTGGGATTATATTGGAACTTAAACGCCGGCTTTTCATTGCTGAATTTGGCGTCCGTGCCCGACCAGACAGAAGCGCTGTCCGTTTTGATATGCGTATTCTCTGCCGGAATAATAATCTTGTTGCCTTCGCCATGGCGCAGAATAGCTTCATCCGAAATCTTGAAGTCCGCCGCGAAGCTATAGTTGTACGCATTGGCATTTTCCGGAAGTATGATGTTCGATACCGTAATATTGGTAATCTGCATGCCGCTCTCGCTGACGGCAGGCGGTTCGTTCGCCATCATCAGGAAGCCCGGGTCGAGTCCAAGCGACGGCATCTTCATGTCGTCCGGCTTCGCGGCATCAGCGTCCATCGACGGAATCACCGTAAGCGCAGGTGTCGGGGACGGCTCGTCCATCGGGGCAGCCGTTTCGGCGGCGTTTTCCGTCGGCGCAGGCGTTACAGACGGCGCAAGCGTCGGTTCTTCCGTAGGCGCTGGCGTTGCTGTGGGCGCTTCCGTGGGCGTTGACGTTGCTTCGGGGGCTGCAGTCGGCTCAGCTGTCGCTTCGGGCGCTGCCGTCGGCTCAGCCGTCACTTCGGGCGCTGCCGTCGGCTCAGCTGTTGCTTCGGGGGTTGCCGTCGGCTCAGCTGTCACTTCGGGCGCTGCCGTCGGCTCAGCTGTCACTTCGGGCGCTTCCGTCGCATCGGGGTTCGGGGTCGGGTCATAGTAGCAATCCGCCGTGTGCGTGTGCTCTTCTTTGCCGCAGATATAGTGGCGTTCGTAGCAGTCCGCCGTGTGATGATGGCCGGAATCCTCCGCCGTCACCGTCACAACGCATTCATTCGTATGCTGATGCCGCAGCACCTGAATGTAGCCGCAGGTGTAGTAACCGGTTTTCGCATCGACGCAGGACGCGGAATGCGTGTGCACTTTCGCCGGGTCGGGATAGAGCTTGCATTTCAGGTCGCCGCGCACCATCTCGTAGCAGGAATCATCATGCGTGTGTGCGCCTTCGCCCTCAAACAGACCGCAAGTCGGTTTTTCCGTCGTCGGATAGCAGGCATCCGTATGGTGATGCGCGCCCTCGCCTTCCGTCAGACCGCAGGTGTACGTCCGGGTCACTTCGTAGCAGCTGTCATCATGGACATGCGGCATGTCGGAGTTCGTCGCAACGTCCTCGGTGCAAATCAGCGTGCGCGTTTCCGTCACGCAATCCGCCGTGTGCTGATGGCCTTCGCTCTCAAACAGACCGCAAGTCGGTTCTTTCGCCCGATAGCACGCATCCGTGTGGATGTGCCCCTCGCTTTCCGGCAGCGTGCAGGTCAGCTGCTTCTCCCAATTGTAGCAGGCATCCGTGTGCTTGTGCATCGGATGCTCCTCCAGCGTGCAGATAAGAACGCCGTTGCTGTCGTAGCACTTCTCGTCATGCTCGTGGATGTAGCCATCCCAGTAGCCGCAGCTGAGTTCACCCTGCGCATTATAGCAATCGGAGGAATGGTGGTGCGGCTCAAAGCTGCAGCGCATAATATCGGTAAAGACTGTCTCCGCCTCGCGCTCGGAAATCAGGCAGGTCAGCTCGTCCACATAGCAGTCCGCCGTGTGGGTATGCTCCTCCAGCCCGCAGTACGTTTCCGCCGCCATCGTCAGACCCGGCATCATCAGCACATAAGACGTGCAGATGGCGACAACGAGTGCCAGCGCCGTGACCGTCTTGAGCAGACGTATCCGGCGCTTCCGCTGCGCAACGTATTTTTCTGCTAATTCCATGAGTTTGCGGTTCATGTCAGCATCCTCCGATTCTGGAACCTGTGTTCCTCTTCTTGTTGTATTGCACTTACGTTATTGTAGGAATCCAATGCGGTTCAGCGGCCAAATGCGGAGCGTTACGCGCCCCATAATCTGCTCTTCGGACACTGGGCCGACCAGTGTGCTTCGGCTGTCGCGCGAGGTGGAGCGGTGATCACCCAGAACAAAATACCGCCCGTCCGGCACTTGGTACGGCAGCGTGATGGAGCAGTCGCCCAGCGCGCGGTCGGTGATGTACGGCTCATCAAGCAGTTCGCCATTGATGTAGACGTTGCCGCTTCCGTCGATGTTGACCCACTCGCCCGGCAGGCCGATAACGCGCTTAATCAGCACCTTATTGTTGTAGTAAAAAGCGATAATATCGCCGCGCTGCGGATTTGACCCGCGCACGACCATTGTGATTTCGCCCTGCCCGACCACTGGCGTCATTGACGTGCCGGTGATTTGCAGGATAGGCATGACCATGGTTGCAATCAGCACCGCAACCGCCGCCACCACCAGCAGCGTATAGAGCGTGCTGCGCAGGGCGCGGTTGTAGCTGTGCTTGCGTTTCTCATGCTTCAGTTCCGTTTCCAATTGTGCGGATGTGGGGTTCATTTCCCGCAGCAGGTGGGCGCGTTCCGCCGCTTCCTGCGTGTCGTTGAGCAATTGTTTGCCCGTTTTCTGCTGATTCTTGTCTTCTGACACCTGCGCGCCCTCCCTTCTGTCATGTTTCTTTACTGCTGATTGGCGGCTTTCTTTGCGCGCGCGAGGATTTCCTGCGCTTGGCTTTCTGCCGCGCTGATTTTCTCCTGGCAAAGCCGCTCGACGTTCTGCTGATACTGTTCCGCGGCCTTCTGCGCCGCCTCAAACACGCCGTTTAACTTCAGCGATGCCTCCGCAATCGAGCCGCACGTTTCCAGCTGCAGCTGCTGACTTTGCAGCGCCGCTTCTGCCGCATTCAGGCGCTGCTCCAGTGCTTCAAATTCCCGTGCCTGTTCCAGCAGCAGTTCCAGCAGCTCCGCGCGTCCCAGCTTCCGCAGTTCCTTCTCTGTCACAGTTCACGTCTCCTTCATGTGTAACTCATTTATCGTTTCTCGATATGTAATTCGCCAGATTTCCGGCAAATCACAGTTCGAGTTCTTGCATGGTTTATTATACCATCAAATCTTCAACTGTCAAGACGGAAAAATAACATTTATTATGCTCATTTGGTGCATTTTTGTGTGTTTTGCCATACTTTCGTGCGGCAATTTTGTCATTTCCACCTGTTAACGGCTTGTTAGTTTCCTGAGCATTGTTATTTGCATGTTAAAACTATCGTAATAGGAATATTCTTTTGTCTGTTGCTTTCCTCGATTTTTCGTAATTTTCGTTCAGTGTACGCAAATCTTCGACCGGTTTTTCTTTGTTTCCACGCCATTCGTTCTTCTTTTTCAATGTAACATTCCAGACTTAGCAAACAAAAAACAGCATAATATTGTTGATTCGCAAAAAAAGCAGGAGCAACCCGCAAATCGTGCTGCTCCTGCCAAATATTCTGTTACCCATTCGGGTTTGCGCTGTCGTCATCCTGGCGATACTGATCTGTACGGCGGCGATGGCGCGGCGCTTCCTCTGCCGATTTCGCCACCGGGCGCGCATACGGATTCTCCATCGTCGTCGTGCTCTTCGGCGCGGCAGTGGACGGGGTCTCCTGCGGCTTCGTCAGGGGCTGAATCGGCGTGCGATAACCGACTTGCGGTCGGTTTTGCATGTCCTGCGTCTGCGGAACGGGTGTCGCCGGGCGCACCTGCACAGGCGAAACGCCATTGCTCGTCTGCGGACGCTGCTGCGGGGTCGTGTACGCGCCTGTGCGCATCTGCTGCGGCTGACCCGCCTGACGTGCAACCGGACGATCCGCATTGCGCGCTGCCTGTGCGCGGCGCTGCGCCGCCTTCATCGCAACCTCACGCTGTTTCTTCTGGTATTGCATGAAGGCGAATCCGCCGCCGCCCAGCAGCAGCACGACCGCAATCACGATGAAGATAACCAGCCCGCTGTTGCCGCTCTCGTTCACCACAGGGTA
>ENA-OZGS01000357-OZGS01000357.1-human-gut-metagenome-genome-assembly--contig:-NODE-357-length-15377-cov-6.333181_pt1 | contig 15377 bp, 17 predicted proteins | sample MGYA00245121_ERZ653667 | MGnify/ENA primary metagenome ERZ653667 (study PRJEB26926, sample SAMN06165248) | human gut metagenome | biome: ENVO:00009003; feature: ENVO:2100002; material: ENVO:00002003...
ATCTACACGTAAGGAGTCGTCGGCAGCGTCAGATGTGTATAAGAGACAGCCTATGTGGTGGCCGGTGCGGCGGCGGGCTCCAAGCTGACCAAAGCGCAGGCGCTGGGCGTGCCGGTACTGACCGAACAGGAATTTCTTGCCATGCTGCAAGATGCCCCGGCAGAACCAGAAACGACTTAAAGCGGCTTTCCTGAACGTCGAAATACAGATAATTTCAAAAGCTTCTGCAATGCTGTTGCAGGGGCTTTTTTGTTTTCTGATTCGTGGTTCTAAGAGCACACAAAGCGCATACAATGCTAGCACAAAGCTTTCGTGGAAGGAGAAACCAAAGTGGACGAGTATTACCGGGCCGTCAGAGCCCTTCCTACTTGGCTTGCAGCGCCGCTGGCACAGCTGCCCGCACAAACGGCAGCACGTGTACAGGAACTGCGCCTGCGCACAGGTTGTGCGGTCACATTTACCGTGCAGGGGCGGCAATGCTCTGCTTCTGCGTTGCCGGGTTGTCCTCCGGCATTGGCTGCAATGCGGCTGGACGCGCTGCAAATAGAGGAAATCTTCCACACCCTTTGCAACGGCTCAGTGCACACCCATGAAAGGGAACTTTCCGAGGGCTATCTGACCACCGCTGCCGGAAACCGTGTGGGCGTGGCAGGGCAGTTCGTGCAGCGGGAAGGGCAGTGCATCACCCTGCAAAAGGTCACCTCGCTCAACCTGCGTATCGCACGCAGCTGCACCATCCGTCTGCTGCCTGTACTGGACAAGCTGCTGGAGCAGCATTTTACCGGGCTACTGGTGGTGGGAGAGCCCGGCAGCGGCAAGACCACCCTGCTGCGCACCATTGCCCGGACGCTAGCCGAGCGGCAGCGTCTGGTGGCAGTGGTGGACGAGCGGGGCGAGCTTTTCCCGCCGGAAGGGCCGCTGCCGCCGCTGGAGCGCATTGGCGGGGTGGATAAAGCCCGCGCCGTCCAGATGGCGCTGCGTACGCTGGCACCACAGGTGATTCTGCTGGACGAGCTGGGTAGTCTGGAGGAAACGATGGCACTGGAACAGGGCTTTTTCAGCGGGGCGGACTTTATTGCCAGCATCCATGCGCCGGACGCTGCACAGGCACGATGCCGTCCGCAGGTACAGGCATTGCTGCAACGCGGGATGCTGCGGCAGCTGGTCATCCTCGCCGGGCGGGAGACGCCGGGCTGCATCCAGGAAGTGTGCGCCGTATGAGTGGCCTTCTGCGCGGGTTCGGCTTGTTTTTGCTCCCGTTGTGCGGTTGGCTGGCAGGGGATGCGGTACAAGCCAGAACAACTCTGCATCTTACTGCGTTGCAACATACCATCGAGTTGCTGCAACGCATCCGGCAGGAGATCCAGTACCGCCGGGCAGACCTGCAAAGCCTTTACCGTCAGCTTTGCCGCGAGGGCCTGTTGGCGCAAACTCCCGGCGGTACATTGCAGCAGCTGCCTGCGCCGGAACAACTCTCTGCGGCAGAGCGCACCTGTTTTACAGAGTGCTTTTGCGGTATCGGCCGCGCAGAGGCTGCACAGGAATGCGAACGGCTTAGCTACTATACGGCGCGGTTCGAGGACTATTTACAGCAGGCGCGCCGCACAGCACAGCGGCAGGCCGGTCTGCCGCACCGTCTGGGACTGGCAGGCGGCATGATGCTGGCGCTGCTCTTTTTGTAAAGGCTGTACGGAACAAAGGAGAAACGGATGGATATCGAGCTTGTGTTCAAAATTGCGGCCATCGGCATCATCGTAGCTGTGCTCAATCAGCTGCTCATCCGCTCCGGGCGGGAGGATCAGGCCATGATGACCACGCTGGCGGGGCTTGTTGTGGTGCTCTCCATTCTGGTCAAGCAGATCAGTGCCCTGTTTGCCACGATCCGGTCTTTGTTTGCGCTATGAGCGCGGCGGTTCCGGTGCTGACGGCGCTGCTGCTGGCAGCCTTTGCGGGCATTCTATTGCAGCGGTATTCCCCGGCGTTTGCACTGCTGCTTTCGCTGGGTGCTGCGGTGTGGCTGCTGCTCCGTCTGGCGCAACCGCTGCGCGGGGTGCTGCAAGCAATGGTACAGCTGGGACAGCGCACCAATGCACAGGCTTTTTCCTGTCTTTTGCGCAGTGCAGGGATTTTGCTGCTGGCAGATTACGTCCGCACCCTCTGCGAGGAAGCCGGAGCGGATACGCTTGCATGGTGCGCCGGGCTGGCGGGACGGTGTCTCGTGCTGGCGGCGGTGTGGCCGCTGCTGGAACAGATATTCCAGACGATTTGGGGGCTGGTGGGATGAAAAAACGCGGCCTTATCATTTGCATGGTAATACTGAGCATCCTGTGCAGCAAAACCGCTCTGAAAGCTGCGGCGGCAGAGACAACGCCGTGGCAGACCTATCTCGACAAAGCACCTATACAGGCCGAGCAGTTTGCGGCAGACCCGCTGGGCACCTTGCTGCGTTTGTTTGCTGCCGAGCCGGTGCAATTGCTGCGGGAAGTGCTGCATCAATATGCCGGTGTGCTGCTGTTTTTATCACTGGCGGCCGGGCTTGCATTTCTCTTACAGGACACCGCCGACAAAGCACTGCTGGAACTGGCGGCTGCCGGTGGCTGCGGCGTTTTATTGTGGCAGGAACTGGACAAGCTTGCTGCCGCCTTGTGCACCCGGATGGCCGGGTGGAAAAGCTATCTGCTGGGCTTTTTGCCGGTATACAGCGGTGTACTGACAGCCGGCGGCGAATGGAACGCCGGAGCGGCTGCAAACGGCTTTCTGCTCACGGTGCTGTGCTTTATTGCACAGGCGGTCACCCTCTGGCTGCAGCCGCTGCTGCGCAGCTACCTTGCCATCAGTATGGCCTGCGGCATCAGTTCCCGCAAAAGCCTGTTCGAGGGCTGCACTCTGACCGGGCGGCTGCTGCGGCAGGCCATCGGCTGGGCAGGCAAAGCGTTCGCCGCTCTGATGAGCATTCAGCGCGTAGTCACGGTGCAGCTGGATCGTTCAGCCTCCCGTCTGGGACAGCTGCTGACCGGCAGTGTGCCCATTGTAGGGCAGGCGCTGAGCAACGCGGCAGATGCAGTGCTGGCCGGGATGCAGTTGCTCAAAAGCACCCTTGGCATTGCCGCATTGCTCAGCATCGGGGCAGAATTTGTGCCATTATATCTCGGGCTTCTGGTGCATCTGTTTTTACTGTCCTGCTGCGGCTGGCTTGCCGGGATCGGCGGGCTGGAGCATTGCCATAAGCTGCTGCAATGCTTTGCCGAAGCCGTGCGCTGCATGGCGGCAGTTACAGCTTTGTTTTTCATGTTGTTTGTGGTGGGCATCGTGCTGCTGATGCTGGCAGGGGGTGGTTAGATGCAGGCGTTTCAGCGGGCTGCGGCAGTGTTCTGCATGGCGTGCATCGGGGCGGAACTAGTCAGCCTTTTTGGCGGGCAAAGCTGGGCTGGCCGGTGCATAAAAGCCGTAGCCGGGCTATATATTTTAGCAGTCCTTCTTGCGCAGTTGCCGCACCTGCCGGGCAAGGTTTTGACCGCTTTTTCAGGGAGTACAGCCCCGGCGGCCACGTCCACTGCACAGCCGGATGCACTGGAAACGGAGATCCTGACAGAGACCAAGGCTCAACTGGAAGAGTATTGCACTGCACAGTGCCGACAGCAATTCGGGTTGGATATTCGTGTGACGGTCACGCTGGAAAAAGCCGGGCAGCAGGTCATGGTAAAAAAGGCTGTTGCTGCCTTCCCGGCGGGCTGTACCGCTGCACAAAAACAGGCGGTGCTCAGCTTTTTGCAGCAGATGCTGGGCACCGCTCCTACGGCGGCGGAGGAGAGTGCACCATGAAAAAGAACGAATTTCTTTCTGTTTTCCACGCTCTGCAAAGCGGCAAAAACCGCACCTCGCTGGCGGTGGTGGTCGGTGTGCTGGCAATGCTGCTGCTTTTGCTGTCGGAACTTTTACCCAGCGGCAACACGCAGAAAACCGCGGCATCTACTGTCCGGACTGCTGCCGTCAGCCAGTACCAGACCCAACTGGAACAGCAGCTGGAAGGGCTTATCAGCCAATTACAGGGAGCGGGGCACACCGCGGTCATGGTCACGCTGTCCACCGGGGAGGAGACTGTCTACGCAGTAGACACCCAGACGGGGGATATGCAGCAGCAGGAGACGCACGTTCTTTTACAGGATGGCTCTGCGCTGGCTGAGACAACCTATCTGCCGCAGGTCTGCGGGGTCGCCGTGTTGTGTGAGGGCGGGGGAGATGCCCGCGTTGCAGCCCGTATCACGGAGCTGCTGCATTCGCTGCTGGATCTGCCCACAAACCGCATCTGTGTGGAGCAGCGCAAGCGCTGACCCTCTGCTTTTGTCAAGTACCACAATTGCTTACCGAAATACCAAAGGAGGAACCGTTTTATGAGAGCACTTTCCAGAAACACCCGCAGGGTCACCGCTCTGACGCTAGCGGCGGCGCTGGTCGTTGCCGTCTATTTAAATTGGCAGTACGCCCGGGCAGACATCACCCCGCAGACAGAGGAAGACACCCTCATGGTCTCGGCAGAGCCGGTGGAAGCAGATGCGGAGACCACCATCACGGATGCACTGCCCACAGAGGCGGAAGCCGTCTCCGGTGCCAGCAAAAACTATGGCGAAGCACAGCTTGTCAGCGTTGCAAACGACAGCGGTACCCGCTTTTTTGAACAGGCTCGTCTCAAGCGGGAAAAGGCACATGACGAAGCCATGGACACCCTGCAAAAGAGCCTGAAGTCCTCCTCCCTGACAGCCGAGGAGAAAAAGGAGTACACCGCACAAATGGCGGCCGGGCTGGAAGATCTGAACGCAGAAAACGAGATCGAGACGCTGGTGCGTGCCAAGGGCTTTGCGGACTGCCTGTGCTTTTTGCAGGCGGGACGGGCGGATCTGACCGTGATGACGGCAGGCGAGCCGCTCACAGCGGCACAGGTGGCGCAGATTCGGGATGTGGTGATGAACAAAAGCAGTGTAACCGCCCAGAATATCACGGTGGTGGAGGTGAAATAAGCGCTCTTTATTTATGCTGACACCCCGGCGGCGCAGGTGCAGCTTTTCTTGCAGGCAGAAAGCTGTATGCACTGCCGGGATGCCATTCTATGCTGATTTCCATCTTCTTTTCCAAACAAGTATTGAAATTACCCCCGCATTGATGGTATAATAACTCTATCAAAAATGAATGCTGCGCGCCTTTATGCACTGCACAGGGCGCGTTTGAACACAAAAGGCAGGCACGGCAGACCGGTTTCAGTGCTTTGCAACCGCCGCCGGAGCAGCCTTTGGATGGAGGACAGCACAATGGATTTACAGAACATGGATCTTCAGGGCGGCAGCCTTCAGATTTCGACCGAGGTCGTGGGTAAAATCGCCCGCTGTGCCGCATTGGAAGTGGACGGCGTTGCCGAGGTATCCTGCGGCGTGCAGAACAAAAAGCTGAAAAACCTGCTGGAATCTGCCAGCATCCAGCCGCCTGTGGCGGTAGAGATGCGGGACGGCACGGCCAGCATCACCCTGCACCTGATGATGGAGTTCGGCGCACGGATCCCCTCTGTGGCTGAAAAGGTACAGGAAAACGTCAAGTCTGCCGTACAGAACATGACTAATGTGACGGTCAGTCGCGTGGATTTGGTCATTGCAGGCCTTGCCGAGGCGCAGTAACAAATTTAGCAAAAAATCATATCAGAAAACGGTCCTCCTCCCGGCACGCCCGGCGGGGAGGGTTTGTATTGCGAAAGGAACATTATGGAAAATATTCTGCCCCGTAGAGAAGCCCGTGAAAACGCCTTTTTGCTGGCATTTTCGCAGACCTTCGGTGACATTCCTCTGGCCGAGGCACTGTCCAACCACGCTGAGAACGATGAGGAGCATCCCGTGGACGCCTTCAGCCGTCTGCTGCTGAACGCCTACTACGATCATTCCGCAGAGGTGGATGACGAGATCCGTGCCCATCTGCGCAACTGGACTATGGAGCGTCTGCCCCGCGTCAGCCTGACCGTGCTGCGTCTGGCCGTGGCCGAGATGCTGTTCGGCGGCGAAAACAAGCCCGGTGTTGCAATCAATGAGGCTGTGGAGCTGACCAAGAAGTACGGCGCGGGCGAGGACTACCAGTTTGTGAATGGCCTGCTGGGTGCTGTGGCACGCGACCACGGTCTGAGTGATGAAGCCGTCGCGGAGTCGGCTGAACAGTGAGCCGTTATACGCTCGGGGTCGATACAAGCAACTATGCAACCTCTCTGGCAGTTTTTGATACAGCCGGGGAGGTTGTTTGTGCAAAAAAGCGCTTTTTGCCGGTAAAAGCCGGGCAGCTTGGTCTCCGGCAAAGCGATGCGCTGTTCCATCACACAGCAGCTCTGCCGGAGATGCTGCAGGAGCTGGCGCAGGAATTCGACCTAACCAAAATAGATGCCGTAGGTGTTTCGCAAAAGCCGCGCCCGGTAGAGGGCAGCTATATGCCCTGTTTTCTGGCTGGTGTCAGCGCGGCGACCGCCTTTGCGGCGGCACGGGACATTCCGCTGATCCACACTACCCATCAGCAGGGTCACGCTGCTGCGGCGCTGTATGCCGCAAAGGGTGAGGCACTGTTCTCCCAGAAGGTGCTTTTGTTCCATATCTCCGGCGGTACCACGGATCTTTTGCTGTGCGATCAGGTGCGTGCTATCACCACCCTTGGCACCAGTACCGATCTGTACGCCGGTCAGGCGGTGGACCGCGTGGGTGTGCGGCTGGGCTTTGGCTTCCCCGCAGGGGTAGAGGTCTCCCGCCTTGCTGCGCAGTGCGCCGAGGAGATCCGGCCCAAGTCCAGCGTAAAGGGGCTGCAATGCAGCCTTTCTGGGCTGGAAAACCAGTGTAACGCCCTGCTTGCGGCCGGAAAAGCACCGGAATACGTTTGCAAGTACTGCCTGCTCTGCGTGGCAGATACCGTTGTCCGCATGACAAAGGCCGCACAGAAGGAATACCCCGGTCTGCCGGTGGTCTGCGCCGGTGGTGTGATGAGCAGCGATATCATCCGCACATGGGTGCAGCAGCGTTTGCCGCAGGTCTATTTTGTGCCAGGGCAGTATTCAAGTGATAATGCCATCGGCGTATCCATTCTTGCTGCGCGGGAGGCCGGTCTATGGCTGATGTGATCTCGGTATCCGATCTGAATCATTATGTCAAAACGCTGCTGGATGTCAACGACGGGTTGTTTGATTTGGCCCTGCGGGGTGAGATCGCAAACTTTGTGCAGAACGCCCGCAGCGGGCACTGCTACTTTTCTCTGCGGGACGATGCCTGCAGCGTAAAGGCGGTGATGTTCCGCACCGATGCCCGCCGTCTGGCGTTTCGCCCGGAGGAGGGAATGCGGGTCGTGGTGCGCTGCCGCGCTACCCTTTACGAGCGGGACGGTGCGTTTCAGGTCTATGTAAACGAGATGTTTCCGGATGGTCTGGGCGCGGCGCAGCTTGCGCTGGAGCAGCTGAAGGCCCGGCTGGAAAAGGAAGGCCTGTTTGACCCGGCACACAAAAAGCCGCTGCCTGCATACCCCGAATGTATTGGTGTCGTCACCAGCAAAACCGGGGCGGCGCTGCAGGATATCCGCAACGTGATCAGCCGCCGCTGGCCGTCTGTCCGGTTGCTGCTATGCCCGGTCACTGTGCAGGGCTTTGAAGCCGCCCGGCAGATCGCCGCCGCCATCCGCACGCTGGACCAGAGCGGGCGGGTGGACGAGATCATCGTGGCCCGGGGCGGCGGCAGCAGGGAGGATCTGTGGGTGTTCAACGCTGAGGAGATCGCCCGGGCAGCATTTCGCTGCAAAACGCCGCTGATCAGCGCCATTGGTCACGAGATCGACTACACCCTTCTGGACTTTGTAGCAGACCAGCGTGCGCCCACGCCGTCCGCCGCCGCAGAGCTTGCGGTGCCGGATCGGGAGGAGCAGCAGCGCATTTTTGAAAATATTGAAGAAAATATTCACAAAAATATACAAAAACGACTTGCGTTGTGCTATAATGATTTGGAACAATACAACTTTTTGTTGGAGCAGATCGCGCCGAGTAAAATCTTACAGCAGTATTCAAACCGCCTGCAACAGATACAGCAAGCTATCCGGACGCAGCAAAAAGCGCGTATGAATGACAAAAGTATGCAGCTTCAACACGCAGCTGCACTGGCGGCATCGCTGGATCCATACCGCGTGCTGGCCCGTGGCTATGCCCTTGTAACCGATACAAAAGGAAAGGTCTGTACCGTGGAGCAGCTGCAACCGAAGCAGACCATCTGCGTGCGCAGCCGACAATATCAGGCACGATGCCGTGTGGAAACGGTGGAGGAGATCAATGAGAGCACCCAAAAGCTTTGAAGAAGGAATGAATCGGCTGAACACGATCCTTGCACAGATGCAGCAGGAGGATACCTCGCTGGCAGATTCCGTCAAGCTGTATGCGGAAGCGGCCTCTCTGATGCAGTACTGCCATACAACACTGGAAAAAACCTCGTTGCAGATCGAGGAGATCAGTGCAAAGATTGCTGAGGCCGTAGAAGCCCCGCAGGAGCAGGAGGAAGAATAATGGAATACAAGGCGCAATATCAGGAATATCTGCTGCAAGCCACGGCTGCGCTGGATGCTGCCAGCGCCCGTTTTCTGCCCGAGGAATCGGAGGTGTGCAGAGCCGCCCGTTACAGCCTGCTGGGTGGCGGAAAGCGCATCCGCGCAATTCTGACACTCAGCGTTTGTGATATGCTGGGCGGCGAGATGCAGACTGCTGCACAGTTTGCGGCAGCTGTGGAGATGCTGCATTGCTACTCGTTGATCCATGATGATCTGCCCTGCATGGACAACGATGATCTGCGCCGGGGACGTCCCTCTTGCCATAAGGCCTTCAGCGAGTCCACGGCAATGCTGGCCGGTGATGTGCTGTTGACCGAAGCCTTTGAGGTGATCGCCAACACACCCGCTGCGCCGCAAGTCTGCGTGGCAGCCGCCCGTGCGCTGGGCGCGGGTGCAGGCAGCTGCGGCATGGTCTACGGGCAGGAGCTGGATCTGAAATATGAAGCGCTAGCGGCCACCGAGGAGCAGCTGCGCCTCATTCACCGTAACAAGACCGGTGCACTGATCAATGCCGCCGTCCAGATGGGCGCTGCCGCAGCCGGTGCAACACCGCAGCAGTGCGAGATACTGGCCTCCTACGCATACGGGCTGGGGCTGGTGTTCCAGATCGTAGATGATGTGCTGGATGTTACCAGCACCCCGGAGCAGCTGGGCAAGCCCATTGGCAGCGACAGTGAAAACGGCAAGACAACTTTCGTCACCCTGTACGGGGCAGACGGTGCAATGGCGCTGGCGCAAAAACTGAACGAGCAGATCTGCGATGATCTGCAACAGCATTTTGGCGTAAAAGCGGCTTTTTTGCAGCAGTTGGCACAGCAACTTCTGGTGCGCAAAAACTAAAGAAAAGGGAATACGGATATGCAGTTTATTCAAAACATCTTATCAGCCAATCAGATCTTGACGGCATCGCTCCTCAGCTGGTTCATTGCGCAGGTGTTAAAGACCATCATCAACTTTGTTCTGCTGGGCAAGTTCCAGCTAGAGCGGATGTGGGGCGATGGCGGTATGCCCAGCGCACACAGCGCGACCGTCTGCGCCATGGCCATTGTTACCGGGCGCAGTGCCGGGATCTCTTCGCCCATTTTCGCGGTTGCCTGCGTTGTAGCGATCATCACCATGCATGATGCTATGGGTGTCCGGCACGAGACCGGCGAGCAGGCAAAGGTGCTGAACCAGATGATCGCCCAGTGGATCGATGTAAGCGAGAAAAATGCTCCCTTTTTGCAGAATATGCACCTGAAGGAAATGGTCGGTCACACGCCGCTGCAGGTCGTAGCAGGCGTGCTGCTCGGCTCTCTGGTGGGCTTTTTGTTCCCGGTCGTGTAAAAAGCGACAGAAACGCCCAAAGTACAAACGCATAAAGGACGTGTGAATATGGAATCGTTGTTGCTGGACAAGATCGATCAGCCCAGCGATCTTAAAAAGCTGAATGCACAGCAGGTGGAGAAGCTTTGCGCGGAGATACGGCATTTTATGCTGGAAAACATCTCCAAAACGGGCGGGCATCTGGCCTCTAATCTTGGCACCGTAGAGCTTACAGTGGCGTTGCACCGTGTATTGGAAACGCCTAAGGATAAGATTGTATTCGACGTGGGGCATCAGTGCTACACTCACAAGCTGCTCACCGGACGCCGGAAGCAGTTTGACCATTTGCGGCAGCTGGATGGTATTTCCGGTTTCCCGAACCCCCATGAAAGTGTGCACGATGCCTTTATTGCCGGACATGGCAATACGGCGCTTTCGCTGGCCATTGGCATGGCTTGGGCAAAAAAAATCAAGCGAGAATCCGGGCTTGTGGTGGCAGTGATCGGCGATGGTGCTTTTACTGGCGGTATGGTATACGAGGGCATGAACAACATCGGCGGGTTGGATAATCTGCTTGTGATCCTGAACGATAACAAGATGTCCATCTCTAAAAATGTTGGTGCGCTGGCGCGGTATCTGACCCATCTGCGCACGACTACGGCCTATTACGATGCCAAGGATAATGTGCGCAGCTTTCTGGACGGCGTGCCATTGATCGGTACGCCGATGAAAAAGTCGCTGATGGGCGCAAAAACGCTGGTGCGCCGCGCCATGTACCACTCCACCATGTTCGAGGATATGGGCTTTGAGTACATCGGCCCGGTGGACGGTCATAATGTGGAGGAACTGGAGCGCACTCTGCGCTCGATCTATCAGCGGCCGGGCCCGCACTTTTTGCATGTTGTGACTAAAAAAGGTAAGGGCTATCAGCCGGCAGAGATGAACCCGGGCAACTATCACGGTGTATCCGCCTTTGACCCGGATGGAATGCCGGACCCGGAGGTTGCGCCGAAGGAGTCCTTCTCCACCGTTTTCGGCAAGATGCTGGTGCAGGAGGGAATCCAAAACCCGAAGCTCTGCGCGATCACCGCTGCCATGAAGTACGGCACCGGATTGCAATTCTTTGCCCATCGTCACCCGCAGCGCTTTTTTGATGTGGGCATGGCAGAGCAACACGCTGTCACCTTTGCAGCAGGTCTTGCCAGTCAGGGAATGCTGCCGGTGGTGTGCATCTACTCTACCTTCCTACAGCGCTCCTACGACCAGATCATCCATGATGTCAACCTCTTAAAGGAAAACGTGGTCTTTGCCATTGACCGCGCGGGCTTTGTTCCCGCAGACGGCGAGACCCATCAGGGCATCTACGATGCAGCCTTCCTCAGTCAGATGGGCATTCCGGTCTATGCGCCCTCCAACTACGAGGAACTGCAATACTGGCTGCACTATTTATTGCAGGATACAGTCTCTGGCCCGCGGGCTATCCGTTATCCCCGCGGCGGCGAAAGTGCAAAGCTGGCGCAGTATCCCTGCACAAAGCAGGACTACGATTTTCTGAAACAGACGCCCGGAGCAAAGATCCTTCTGGTCAGCTATGCGGATGAGTTGGAGGATCTGCTGGAAGCCGCCGACCAATTGAACGATGCATCGCAGAATACGGACGTTCTGAAACTTGTAAAGCTGTATCCCTTTACAGATAAACTTATCGATACTGTGTTGAAATATAAAATTGTACTGTTCGCAGAGGAATGTGTTGCAGCCGGTGGCATTGGCGAGCATCTGGCATATGCTCTGCAGCAAAAGGGCTGGAACGGACGCTTTTTGCACTGCGCCGTCCGCATAGCATGTCTGCCGCACGCGACTGTTCCGCAGATCAAGCAGTGCACCGGTCTGGATGCTGCAGATCTTGTGCAGGCAGTCCGGGCTGCCCTTATGAAAGGAGAAAACGAGCTGTGAAAATTCGGTTGGATCAATATCTTGTGCAGAACGGCCTTGTGCAGAGCCGGGAGCGTGCCAAAGCTCTGATTATGGCCGGCGTGGTTTTTGTCAATCAGCAAAAGGTGGACAAGGCCGGTGAGATGATCAAAGAGGACGCAGTGGTCGAGGTTCGCGGCCACGATATCGGTTACGTCAGCCGCGGCGGTCTGAAGCTGGAAAAGGCCATGAAGTGCTTCCCGCTTACCCCTAACGGCAAGGTCTGCATGGACATCGGTGCGTCCACCGGCGGCTTTACCGACTGCATGCTGCAAAATGGTGCAGTGAAAGTGTATGCCGTAGACGTTGGCTATGGTCAGCTGGCATGGAGCCTGCGGACGGATGCGCGTGTGGTGAACATGGAACGCACGAACATCCGCTATGTCACGCCGGAGGAACTGGCAGAGCCTATTGAGTTTTTCAGTGTGGATGTTTCCTTTATTTCTCTGCATCACATCTTCCCGGTGGCGCAGCGCATCACCACCCCGGATGCCATGGGTGTCTGTCTGGTAAAGCCGCAGTTCGAGGCAGGCCGCGAGAAGGTGGGCAAAAACGGTGTGGTGCGCGACCCCGCCGTGCACCGTGAGGTGCTGCACAATGCCATGTCTTATGCTGCAGAAAACGGCTTTGTAGTGCGCGGGCTGGATTACAGCCCGGTCAAGGGGCCGGAGGGCAATATCGAGTACCTGATGTTTGTGCAGAAGAGTGACCAGCCCGCAGTGTTGGACGATGAAGCCGCCGCACAGGTGGTGGCTTCAAGCCACACCACGCTGGATCGTTAAGACCCAGCCTTCAGCAAAGGAGAAGCCGGTATGACGATCTACATTTCGCCCAACCCGGGCAAGACCTCCGCCAGCGAGATTGCGCTGCGTGCGGCGCAGATCCTGCTGACCCACGGCGCAGCCGTGCTGATGAACGATGTTTTGCAAGAAAACAGCACGGCAGGGGTCGTTTATCTGCCGCTGGAGCAGTGTCTGGAGCGCGCTGACGTGATCCTGACCATCGGCGGGGACGGTACCATCCTGCACGAAGCGAATCTTTCGCTCCGGTATGCAAAACCCATCCTCGGCATCAATCTGGGACGCTGCGGCTTTTTGGCTACTTGCGAGATCGGCGAAATGGAAACAAAGCTGTCTGCCGTGGCACGGGGCGAGTTCCAGCTGGATAACCGGATGCTTTTATATGCCCGGGTGCTTGGTCAGGACGGCTGGGAGGGTCACGCCCTCAACGATGTGGTGGTGACCAAAGGGCGCTTGCAGCAGGCCATCGACTTCAGCATTTACTGCGATGATATTCTGGTAGAGCACTACCGGGGCGATGGCGTTATTGTGGCGACTCCCACCGGCTCTACGGCCTACTCGCTGGCAGCCGGAGGCCCGATTCTGGACTCGCAGACCAAGGGCGTCGTGGTGACCCCCATCTGCCCTCACAGTCTGGCCAGCCCGGCCATGGTGTTTGCGCAGGAGCGCAAGCTGAACGTCTGTGTAGGGCAGGTGGCAGACGATGAAGTGTTTATCAGCTGTGACGGCGGTATCGGTTACCCCCTCAAGGCGGGTGCCACCGCAGAGATCCGTCTGTCCGATCAAAACGTCAAGCTTATCACCTTTGGGCGGGCAGACCAGTTTCAGGCCATTGACCAGAAACTGCGCAAAAGACAATAACACGGGAGGCGATTTTTAAGATGGCACGCAGCCGCAAAGAAGATACAAAAACAAAAGCGGAACGTTTGCAGACGATCCTGCGTCTTGTGCAGGAGCATCCCATCAGCCGACAGGAGGTGCTGCTGGAACACCTGCGGAACGAAGGCTTTGAGGTAACGCAGGCCACCGTTTCCCGCGATATCCGAGAGCTGTGCCTTGTAAAGGCAGCCACCACCGAGGGTTACCGCTATGTTTCCAGCCGTAACGAAAGCTTCAACCCCAAGACCCAAGGGCGCTTTGAGACCATCTTTCACGAGTCCGTTTTGGGGGTGGATTATGCAGGGCATGTTGTGCTGGTAAAATGCTATTCCGGCATGGCAAATGCCGCCTGCGAGGTTTTTGACGCGTTACAGTGGAAAAACGTTGTCGGCACTCTTTCCGGTGATGACACCTTCTTAATTGTTGCGCGCTCGGAGCGCGATGCAAAGACCATTTGTTCGGAGCTGACCCGCTATGTGGGGCAGAGATGACAGTAGGAGAACGAAGCCATGCTGAGCAGCCTGCAAATTGAAAATGTTGCCGTGATCCAGAAGGCGGAGGTGCACTTTGAACCGGGGCTGAATGTGCTGACCGGCGAGACCGGTGCGGGCAAATCCATCCTGATCGATTCCATCAATGCGATCCTTGGCAACCGCACCTCTAAGGACTTGGTGCGCACCGGGGCTGCAAAGGCGGTGATCCGCGCCGCCTTTGAGCAGGTGCCGCCTGCTGTGCTGGATAAGCTGGAGCAGTCCGGCTACGAGCGCTCCGAAGCACTGCTGCTCAGCCGTGAGATCACCGCCGAGGGCAAGAGCAGCTGCCGCATCAACGGAATGCCGGCTACGGCAGCCGTTCTGCGGGAGCTGTGCGGTGGTCTGATCAACATCAACGGCCAGCACGATTCGGTGGGTCTGCTCAACCCGGCGCATCATCTGGGCATTTTGGACGATTATGCGCAGAACCGCACTGTTTTTCAGGAGTACTATGCCCTGTACCGGGAGCTGGTGCGGGTCAAGCGGGAGCTGGATGCCCTGATCACCGACGAGGCCGAAAAGCAGCGCAAGATCGACTTGTTGCAGTATCAGGTGCAGGAGATCGAGGATGCCGGGCTGACTGCCGGTGAGGAGCAGACGCTGGAAAACCGCCGGAAGGTGCTGTCCAATGCCTCTGCCATTCGGGATCGTCTGGCACAAAGCTATGCGCTGCTTTCTGGCAGTGATGACGCCGCAGGTGCGGTGGATCTGCTGGGGGAAGCCTCCAATGCGGTAGATGCTGCCGCGCAGCTGGACCCCGCGCTTACAGCCGCCGCCGGGCAGCTGCTGGACTTATACTATAACGCCAAGGATGTGGCCGCAGATCTGATTGGGCGGCTGGATGCCTACGACACCAATGATGCAGAACTGGACGAAGTAGAACAACGGCTGGATCTCTTATACCGGCTGAAGCGCAAGTACGGCAGCACGGTGGAGGACGTGATCGCTTTCGGGCAGAAGGCCCGGGAAGAGCTGGATAACATCCAGCATTCCCAGCAGCGCCACGATGCATTACAGGCCAAAAAGCTGTGTCTTTACGCAAAAGCACGGGAAAAGGCAGAGGCGCTGACCCAGACCCGGCTGAAAGCCTTTGAGGAACTGAACACCCGCATTTCCGGCACGCTGGACTTTTTGAATATGCCGGGTGTGCGTATGACCTTGCGGCATACCCGCGGTCCGCTGGCCAGCCATGGACAGGACAGCGTTGAATTCTACATCTCAACAAACCCCGGTGAAGCACCCAAGCCGCTGGCTAAGATCGCATCCGGCGGCGAACTGAGTCGCATCACCCTTGCAA
>ENA-OZGS01000365-OZGS01000365.1-human-gut-metagenome-genome-assembly--contig:-NODE-365-length-15252-cov-15.779825_pt1 | contig 15252 bp, 11 predicted proteins | sample MGYA00245121_ERZ653667 | MGnify/ENA primary metagenome ERZ653667 (study PRJEB26926, sample SAMN06165248) | human gut metagenome | biome: ENVO:00009003; feature: ENVO:2100002; material: ENVO:00002003...
CTTAACGCATCTTCTGCAAAGCCCACCGAGCCGAAACCTGAACTGCCTACCCCGATACCACAGCCCACACCTACGGAGAGTAAAGCACCTGAAAAGAAAGAAGATCCATGGAAAGCTATCAGAGGTATGGGCAGAGCAAACGAAATCATCGCAGACCTTGAAGCTGGTGGCGTTATGTCATTCAGCGAGCTGTCTGGATTCTTCTTCAATACACCTCACTCCGATGACCACACAACTGAGCTTGCCGACCTGAAAAAGAAGTTTACAGCTATCGACACTCTCATTGCAAAGATGAAGCACCGTGATGAGCTGGAGCCTGTTTACAAGGAGTATCAGGGCAAATCGGGCTGGTCGCAGAGCCGTTTCAAGAAGAAAAATGCCGCCACGATCGAGGACTATGAAGCAACAGTCGAATACATCAAGGAGCATATCAAAAGGTATGCTGTTGACGGCAAACAGCCGACAATGCTTGACCTTTTGGAGAAGTCCAACAGGCTGAAATCGAAGTGGAACAGGCTTAATGTCGAGCATACCACATTCCTCACCAAGCGTGAAACGGCGAAGAAATACACCCGTCAGGTGCGCCAGTACATCAACGAACAGCAGATGAAGCGTGAGCGTGAAAAGTACAGACAGAAGAAGCTCACCCAGCAGAGAAAGAAAGACACACTCGAATAAAGAAAGGACGATATTATGAGCAAAATCGGATACATCAGAGTTTCCACCGAGCATCAGGAGACAGCGAGACAGCAAGAGATCATGTGCGACTATCAGGTTGACCGCATTTTCTCTGAGAAGCTGTCAGGAGCAAACACAGACCGCCCTCAACTCAGGGCTATGCTTGACTATGTGCGTGAGGGAGATACCCTCTATGTGGAAAGCATCAGCCGTCTGGGGCGCTCCACAAAGGACTTGCTGAATATCATCGACACCCTCACCGACAAAGGAGTTACCCTTATCAGCCACAAAGAGAAGATTGACACCGATACGCCTACGGGCAAATTCATGTTGACCGTTTTTGCTGCCCTCTCTCAGTTGGAGCGTGAGCAGCTCAAACAGCGACAGCGTGAGGGCATCGAGATTGCTAAGGCACAGGGCAAGTACACGGGACGGAAACCTCTCCCCACCGACTGGACGAGGTTCGGGCAGCTCTATGGGGAATGGAAGTCGAAGAATATCACTGGCAGGGATTTTATGCGGAGAATGGATATGTCGGCAAATACTTTCTACCGCCGTGTGCGTGAGTATGAAATCCGTCACGGCATTGCCGAGCCGACCTCAGCTTGACCGTCAGGCGAAGGTCAAAGCCACACAGCACCGTCCGAGCCTGCGGAGCGGAAAACTAACCGCTGAAAAGAAAAAGCCCTCAGAAACGCTTACAGAGCGTTTCCGAGGGTATATGGTTATTATTCACTTTAATTGAAACGGTTATAGATTTGGCGAATATCGATTTTGGGGATAATAATCATTTATCATGGTAGTATATTCCTCTTTTTATGTAATGCCTAAATATAAGGAAGGATATTAATGTAGGTAGAGTAGATATCAGAAGAGAAGCCATCAATACACCATAATCACTAAACCATATAGATCCAATTGAATTTAGATAAATGGAATTGGTAAACTTTTCTGACGATTGGATAATAACGACAGGTATTAGAATGGAGTTCCATGATTCAAAAAAAGTGATAATGAATGCTGATATAAAAACTGGCTTTAAGTATGGGATGCATAATCTAAAAAATATTCTTACATCACTTGCTCCATCAAGGCGTGCTGCCTTAATAATATCAAATGGGAATTTCTTAATATTCTGTCTAAAAAGAAACACTAAAAATGGTGTGTTAAGAGAAGACAGAATCAATGCAAAGTAAGTGTTTAGTAATGATAAGTTCTTGAATATTAGAAAAGTCGGCAACAGCAACGACGATGCGGGAATATACATTGAAAGAACTGTAACTGTAAAGAATAGTTCTGATAGCTTTGAGCGATGAAACTCATATCCAAATCCTGCAAAGGAGGCTATGAATATACCTAAAAGCGAAGATGTTGTTGAAATAATAACTGAATTCAATATGGAGTTAATGAATCCTTTTTGATGATAAGCAGACATAATATTCTTGATGAAATTTTCGGATGATAGATTTTCAAAAACCGTATTGCCTTTTATACTTGAATTCGTACTAAAAGTACATACAATCATCATAAGGTATGGTGCTAGAACTAAGCTACAGACAATTAAAAGGAACACAAAGCTAATCAGCCGTTTTAACATAATATCACTTTTTTCTAATCTTGATTATTAATAAACTGAATAAAGCGTTTAGGAGCATAATACTGATTCCTATTGCTGAAGAATAACCATAATCCGCAAGATAAGTAAATACCTTTCTATACAGATATAGAGATAATGTATAGGTTGATTCTCCTGGACCACCCTTTGTGATTAAGGCAATCTCAACATATAATTGAAACGTAGAGCAAGTACAAAGTGTAATTATTAAAAGTAGAACCGGACGTACAAGTGGTATAATTATCCTTCTATATATACAAATTGTATTCGCCCCATCAAGTTGTGCTGATAAATATATTTTATGATCGATACCTTCTACAGCAGAATACAGAATAATGATATAGAATCCACTCCATGCCCAAATGCAGATTATAGACAGATAGATTTTAGATAATAATTCGTCTTGAAGCAAATTAAATCCTGAATCAACTATTCCAAGATTTACTAATGTGTTTGAAAGCAATCCGTCAGAATAGGCGAGTTGCTTATAGAACAATGTATATACCACCGGTGAAGTAATACATGGAAAATAAAAAATGGAACTAATTATATTCTTTAGTCTTTCTGAATGAATGCTATGCAATGAGATTGTTGCTAGTATACTTATCACGATAATCGTAGGTACAATAAGCAGTACAAACTCTATCGAGTTTAAGAGAGTTATTTGATATGTTCTATCATTTATCATTCTTTTGTAATTGCCAATTCCAAAAAAGTAGAGATTCTTAAGTTCACCTGTGTGAAATGACAGCCACAATGAATAAAAAATAGGGACAACAAACAGAAGCATTACAATAATCAAGCTTGGAATAATAAAGAGTATTTTAGAATTACAAATATTATGTTTTCGGGACATTCTTGGCTGCATCCTCTGCGGCATTTTGCATCTGATCGATCGCAGTATCGAGATCTATTTTGCCTTTAATATATTCATCTACAATTGGACCGACTGTATATGTCATCTCATACGTATTGAAGCCATATTTAACATCTGGAATATTACGATTATACTCCGCCATTATTCTGGGTACATTTTGATTATCAAAGAATGCATTCTCTGAGGTATTAAGATTGGAAGAGAGTTTTTCTGATGCAGGGCAAATAAGATATTGATCACCTACAAAATCTGCAAGTTCTTGATTCTTTGCAAACATTTCTGCTGCAAATTTAGCAGTAAAATCACTATGATCCTTGTTAACAACAAACCAGTTACCACCGCTAAGATTTGAATAGTTGGTATAAGAATCATTACCTGTCATACGCGGAATAGTTGTTATTTTCCATTTACCGCTTTGTTCAGTATACTCCGAGAGAATGGAAGCCCAAAATGATCCTCCGATTAAGCAAACCATTTTTTCATTGGAAATAGCAGAAATATAATCATCCCAACTTGTTGAATGATAAACAATGTCCTCATCGTAAGCTTTTTTCATTGTTGTAAATGCATCTCTGAATGCAGGACTATTCATATTGGGTTTTCCTTCGTTTGTGTAAAACCAAACGCCAGCAGACTGGTACATTATTCTGCCCTCCATATCACCTTCTGGGCACATTATCAACATATCCTTACCAGTCTTTTTCTTTACGTCTTTTCCTATTTCAATATATTGGAATTGTCAAGAAAAGTGCAGTCAGAAAATACCCAAAATCTAAAATAGGCAGATATCAGGCGGCGTGATGAGAAATCTCTCTGGAAGATCTGAGTGCCACAGGTGGGAGCCCGCCTTCATTAAAGCTGTTGATTCTCTGGGTATTGTAATAACCGAAGATGTATCTGAAGATAATGGTTTTAACTTCATCACGCTTCATTTTGTATGTTGGCATCTGATACAGCTTCTCCTTTTTCAATGTGGCAAAGAAGCTCTCCATACGGGCATTATCATAGCAATGAGCAGTTCCGCTGAGACTCTGGACAAGCCCTGCTGATACAAGGGAACGACGAAAGGCATAGCTTGTATACTGGCAGCCCCTGTCGCTGTGCAGGATTGTTCCATCGAGTCTGCCGTACTTTTCCCGAAGCTGTTTAACGGTATCTATGCAAAGCTCCTTCTTCATATTATCACGCATTTCAAGTGCAATTATTTCACCGTTGAAGCAGTCAAGAACAGGCGAAATATAGAGCTTTCCGTCAGAACACTGTACCTCAGTGATATCAGTCAGAAGCTTCTTCAGCGGTTTCTCTGCACTGAAATCTCTCTTTATCAGATTCTCTCTGTCCTGTGCTGCTGTGTCAGCCTTTGTAATACCGTGAGTTCTGCGATGCCTGTGGATAAGTCCTGCTTCGCTCATAGTTCTGTATACAGTCCTGAGACTTACATGAGTTCCACGATGCGATAATGCTGTCTGCATCCTTCTGACACCGTAATTCTTATTGTCAGGATGCTCTGATAGTATTCCTTGTATTTTGACCAGAAGAAGCTGCCTTGCACCGATCTTGCCCTGATTCCTGAGCCAACGATAATAGCCTGATTCGCTGATTTTCAGAAATCTGCATATTGCCTTAGCACCATACTTGTGACGAAATTCGTTGACGAACAGGTGCCGTTCACTTGTCTTTACTTCTTCCGGTCTTTTGCGAAAAAACCGAGTGCATCCTTGAGAATATCATTGGCTTTTCTGAGTTCTGCATTCTCTCGTTCAAGCACTCTGATACGTTTATCTGCTTCGGAGTCTGAAAGTTTTGGACGACTTAATGCTGCTTTTCTGTCTTTTCGCCAGTCGGCAAGTGTGTAATACTGTATCCCTAACTGCTGAGCAGCCTTTTTCACTCCTATCTCGTCTGAGAGATTCAAGGCTTCCTCTTTGAACTCTTTGCTGTACTTCATTTTTCATTTCCCTTTCTGGTTTTTATTGCTTTTATTCTACCAGATTTTTGGGTGTTTGTCGACTGCTCTTTCAGTATAACATATCATTTTAGGATTTCCTAAAAACGTGGCTACGAATTCGTTCGCAGGTTCGTAAAAGACTTCATGTGGTGTTCCGATTTGTTGTATCATACCATTGCTCAATAGTATGATTCGTGAAGCAAGCGTAAGGGCTTCAGCTTGGTCATGTGTAACATATACTATTGTTGCTCCAATACTCTTATGTAGTTTTTTTATTTCGAATCGCAACTGATTCCTGAGAGCTGAATCAAGATTAGATAACGGTTCATCCATTAAAAGCAAACTAGGTTTTCTCACCAATGCTCTAGCTATCGCAACTCGTTGCTGCTGGCCGCCGGACATTTCGGCAGGTTTTCGTTCAAGAAGGTCATCGATCCCTAATTCAACGGCGATGCTCTTGACAGACGAGTCGATATCCTTTTTTTTATAATGAGCATTTTGTAATGGAAAAGCAATATTTTCATATGCCGTCATTGTAGGGTATAATGCATAGTTTTGAAACACCATGGCTATGTTTCGCTTTCGAGGTGGAGTATCATTTGATTTAACCCCATCTATGTATAATTCTCCAGCCGATATTGGAATCATCCCAGCGATGAGATTCAATATAGTGGTCTTTCCACACCCTGATGTTCCTAGAAGGACTATGAACTCACCCTTCTCTACAAAAAAAGAAATATCTTTAAGAACAGGCTTGCTCTCTTCATAACCAGCATATATATTATAAAGTTCTAGCTTACTCATGCTTTCTCTTTTTCCCAACATTTTTGTGTTTTGCAAAAGGATGTCTCTTCGAACTTGCTCTTCCTGTAAATGAAGATTTTCGCACGCTTCCGTTTGAATTCTCAGTTCCATTTACAGTCCGATTTGCTGTTTTCTTTCCCTGCCTGTTGTATTCGCTAACTAGTTGTCCACAAGCTGCTTTGATTCTATTTCCACGGGACTCTCTAAGCTTAACCTCTAAGCCAGCATCCTCCAATCTTGTTTTAAACGCAACTAACTGCTGCTTGTTTGGACGTTTAATGCGACTATTCGATGTTTCGTTATACTGAAGAAGATTAATCAACACATTCTTTCCTCTAAACCACTTTCCTAACTGTCTTACATCGCTTGAACGATCATTTAACCCCGGAATAAGCAAATACGCTATAGTGACTTTTCTGTTGTGCCTTTCGGAATAAGAAAGTACGGTTTCCACAACTTTTCTAATATCATGTCCTTTCATATGGGGCATGACAATGTCACGAGTTCTCTGATCTGTTGCGTGAAGCGAGAGAGTCAACTGTATTTTCAAATGTTCTTCTCTTATTTTTTTAAGTTGCTGTAGCGGCCCGACTGTTGAAATTGTGATTCCATCTGTAGGAAAATTCAATCCATCCCTATCACGTAGAATATGTATCGCCTTAACCAGATTATCATAATTGAACAGTGGTTCACCCATCCCCATAAAAACAATTCGATTGACTTTTTCTCTAAGTAGTACAATCTGCTGAACAATTTCGGATGGAGTTAAGTTACGGATAAAACCGTTTTTCCCAGATTCGCAGAAAACACATCCAACGGGACATCCTACCATTGTACTTACACACACTGTAGTACCGGTTTTTCTTTGAATACAAACAGTTTCAATGCAATAATGGTCACATAATTCGAACGCATATTTTCTTGTGTCGCCACCATTAAAAACATCTTTCACCTTTATAGTTTGATAACTTAATTTCGATGTGCCTTTATAAATAGATTTAAACAGCTTTTTTGCTTCGGTTTCCCCAATTACATCCACCATCTCGGATAGTGTATAATTATAGGGGTCTATTTTAATCATTTCCGCTGTCAAATTCTGGTTTGCATCCATTATATTACTCCTTAACAGTCATTAACATACTGCAAAATACAGCTTCGTATTTCGCAAAATTATTGAATTGACGATACGCTAAACTTGATTCGTATGTTTCTCACACAGTTTCTAATATACCTTATCATTATTATAGCAAATTATGTATGTCTTGTCAAGATAGGTGGATTGTTTTTTTATTGTTTCCATAATTACTTATACTGAACGATGATTAATTGGAGGTTTTAATGAATGAGCAAGAAAACAGCTTATAAACGCAGGGACGGACGCTGGGAGTGCCGTATATCTATGGGCAAAGATGAGAACGGCAGACGTGTATTCCGTTCGTTCTACGGAAAATGCCGTGATGAAGCCGAATACAAGGCTATGATAGCACTGGATCACAGCGAGGACGAGTACGCTGTAACGGAAATGACGGTCAGAGAGCTTGTGACCGAGTGGCTTCATGTGACAGCATCACGAATAAAGGAGTCAACGGCTGCCAACTACGTCATGAAAGCCGAAAAGCACCTTATACCTGCATTTGGAGAGATAAAGTGCTGTCTGCTGAAAGCGAAAGATATATATGCTTTTATCGAACGCAAGATAAAAGAGGGCTTGTCGGTGCGGTATCTGTCTGATATTATCGTGCTGTTCAAGTCGGTTTTTCGCTATGCAAGCCGTGAATATAGAATCCGTAACGTACTTGACGGTATCGTTCTCCCCAAAAAGAATAAGCCTGAAATTGCTGTTATGAACAAGAAACAGCAGCTCAGGCTTGAAAAATATCTGGACGAGCGTCCGTCTGTTACGAGCGTGGGTATTGCAATCTCGATGTATATGGGCTTGCGTATCGGTGAGGTCTGCGCTCTGCAATGGAAAGAGATTGACCTTGAAAAACGTGTTTTGACCGTCAGCAAGACCATTCAGCGTGTGCAGTGCAGAACAGGATCCAAACAAACCAAGCTCATCATCACTGAGCCGAAAAGCGAAAGTTCTAAACGAACAATTCCTATCCCTGATTGCCTGCTTCCTCTGCTCAGACGGTTTAAGGATAACGGTGAGGTCTATGTGGTGTCCGGCAGGAAAAAGCCTGTTGAGCCAAGAACAATGCAGTACCGCTTCGCTAAAATACTGCATAACGCAGATTTGCCGTCATTCCACTATCACAGCCTGCGCCATTTATTTGCAACAAGGTGTGTCGAACTGGGCTTTGATGTGAAAACGCTGTCCGAGATTTTAGGGCATAGCTCCGTAGAAGTCACGCTTAACCGCTACATTCATTCCGATATGGAGCGTAAGCGTACCTGTATGAGCCTTCTTTCTAAGTGCGCATGACCGTCAGTGTAACGTAAAAGTGCCGTCATTCCGAATATTGAAAACTGAATAAAATCGGAGTCAACTGCTCTTTTCTCGTTAAATCAATAATTTTGCGAAAAGTCGAGGTCGGGTTGTCACACTAACTTCGGCTTTTCTTGTTTTTTGAGCTATCTTGTTGATTGATTGAAGGTTTCTTCAGAATAGAATAATCTGAAAAAAGAAAAGAGTATCAGTCTCCGTTGTATTAGGAGATTGATACTCTTTTGTGCTATATTGGATTTTTATCGGAATAAGGTCACTTTTGGAAACTGCCCATTGTTAATTCTTATGAAGCTGAAAAACGGCGGAATCATGGCATTTGTTACCTCGGCAGGAACACTTGATAAGCGTGATGAATCTACAAGACAAATGCTTGCGGATAAAGCCGACTTTATCGGTGCTATCCGTCTGCCAGGCGGCAAGAACGGTGCATTTAAGGATAACGCAGGAACAGCGGTCACAACTGACATCATCTTCCTGCAAAAGCGTGAAGGCAAGTCTGTTGCTGAAATGTCCGATATTCCCGATTGGGTACACATCGGTGAAATTGCTGACGGTCTGCCAATAAACAAGTATTTTGAACAGCACCCCGATATGGTGCTTGGCACTGTGGTCGAGGGCAACAAGCTCTACGGCAGCGGTACAATGGTTGTCGCCGAGGACGGCTTTGACCTGAAATCGGCACTTCATGAAGCTGTCGGAAAGCTCTCGGCGGAGATCAGTCATGAGCGTGGCAGAGATGTGTATGCTAAGACCGCTGACGGCGTTCAGGTTCAGATTCCGTCTAATCTGCGTAATTACAGCTTTTTTATGTCTGACGATCAAGTTTTCTTCAAGAAAAATAACGCCGCCTGCGAGTTCCGTTTCGATAAGGGAACAGCGCAGCACAAGCGTTTTAAGGCGTTTATTGAGCTTCGTGATCTCACCCGTGAGCTGATCGAAGCAATGGAACTTGACAAGCCTGACAGCGTTATTAAGGATTTGCAGGCAAAGCTGAATGTGGTGTATGATGATTTCTACAAGAAGTACGGTATTATTCATTCTCAGACGAATAAGCGGTATTTCAGCGAAGATGTGTCATACAACCTTGTGGCAGGGCTTGAAAAGAGCTATGATAAGACAAAGCTCCTTGCAAAGTCCGATATTTTCACAAAGCGAACTATCGTGCCGCCGAAGGCTGTGGAACACGTTGACACGGCACTTGAAGCTCTGACACTCTCCATTGCTGAGAAAGCACGGGTTGACTTTGAGTACATGAGCAGTCTGACAGGTATGACCGAGGACGAGCTGAAGCACGACCTGACGGGTGAGATCTTCAAGATTCCCCATACGGAGAATGATTATCAGACGGCAAGTGAATACTTGTCGGGCGATATTCGCAAGAAACTCCGTGAAGCCGAGGAGATCGCTGAGTACGATCCTGACTTCAATATCAATGTATCAGCTCTGAAACAGGCTATGCCTGAACCGCTGAAAGCCGGAGATATTGACATTAAGCTCGGTGCCGCTTGGCTTGATCCAAAGTATTACGAACAGTTCATGTATGAGCTGTTGCAGACACCAGCGTATCAGCGGAGTGACAGTCCGTCTGCCCGTTGGAACAAGTCTGCTATCGTCGGTGTGGAGTATTCCGTTCACGCTAACTCTTTCCATGTAAGCAACAAATCTTCCGACAGGTCGGTGCTTGCGACTCAAAAGTACGGCACACACACGATGAACGCTTATGACATCTTTGAGCATTTGCTGAATCTGCAAGAGCCGAAGGTCTACAAGACGATCGAAGTGCCGGATGGCTTGGGCGATACTAAGGAAAAGCGTGTGGTGGATATTGATGCTACCCGTGTGGTACAGCGCAAGGCTGACGATATTCGCAAGGCTTTCAAGGCGTGGATCTTCAAAGATTCTGTCCGCCGTGAAGCTATTGTGGAGCGTTACAACGAACTTTTCAACTCCATTCGTCCCCGTGAGTTTGACGGCTCGGCTCTTTCTTTCCCGATGATGACGGCTGACATTCATCTGCACGATCATCAGAAAAATGCGATCGCTCACGCTATGTTCGGCGGTAATACGCTGTTTGCTCACTGCGTTGGTGCCGGAAAAACCTTTGAAATGATCGCTACTGCAATGGAAAGCAAGCGTTTAGGGCTTTGCACTAAGAGCCTGTTTGCTGTCCCGAATCATCTGACGGAGCAAATCGGTGACGATTTTCAGAAGCTCTATCCGGGTGCAAACATTCTTGTTGCAACAAAGAAGGACTTTCAGAAAGCGAACCGACAGCAGTTATTTGCTAAGATAGCTACCGGAAACTACGATGCAGTTATTATCGGTCATTCTCAGCTCGGTAAAATCCCTGTTTCTAAGGAAAGACAGGTCATGACGATCCAGAGCCAAATCGACGATATTCTGCGTGGTATCGAGGAACTGAAAAAGAGCGAAGGCTCTAAGTTCCAGATCAAGGCTATGGAGCGTACCCGTAAGAGTTTGCAGAAGCAGCTTGATAAGCTCGAAAAAGCAGGACAGGACGATACGCTGACATTTGAACAGCTCGGAATCGACCGTTTGTTCGTCGATGAAGCCCATGAGTTCAAAAATTTGTTCGTCGCCACAAAATTGCAGAATGTAGCCGGAATTTCCAACTCGGCTTCACAGAAGGCACTTGATCTTTTCCTCAAATGCAGATACCTCGATGAAAAGACTGGCGGCAAGGGCATTATCTTTGCAACTGGCACACCTCTGAGCAATTCTATCACAGAGCTGCACACCATGATGCGTTACTTGGAGTATGACTTCCTGCGTGACCACGGCTTACAGCACTTCGACAACTGGGTTGCGGTTTTCGGTGAGCAGAAAACAGACTATGAGTTAAAGCCTGCGGGCAACGGCTTCAAGGAGCGCACCCGTATCGCCAACTATACAGGTCTGCCCGAATTAATGAGTATGTTCAAACAGGTTGCTGATATTCGTACCGCTGATACGCTGAAACTTGATGTGCCTGACTGTGAATATCAGGTGGTTCAAGTCGAAGCCACTTCGTTCCAGCAGGAGCTTGTTCAGGAACTCGCTGATCGTGCCGATGCTATCAATGCGGGAAATGTTGATCCTACGATTGACAATATGCTCAAGATAACGTCGGATGGAAGAAAGCTTGGTCTTGATCCGCGCCTGATTGATCCGTCATTTGAGGACAACCCCGATACGAAGCTCAACCGCTGTGTAGAGAATGTTGCCCGTATCCACGTTGAAACGGCTGAGGACAGGCTCACGCAGATCATCTTCTGTGATTTGGGCGTTCCGCACAAGGCAACAGGAGAATCAGAGGTCGAGGGCGAAGATGCCGACGATGCTAAAGATAAGAAATCTATTGCTGAGGTTGAATCATTGGAGGAAGAATGCGATTTTTGTGTTTATGACGATATTCGTGACAAGCTGATCGCAAGGGGTATCCCTGCGGAGGAAATTGCATACATTCACGATGCGAAAACTGAACAGCAGAAATCCGATCTTTTTGATAAAGTCCGTAATGGTGAGATTCGTGTTCTGCTCGGTTCTACGGCAAAAATGGGTACGGGTACTAACGTACAGAAACGGCTTATCGCCGTCCATGACCTTGATATACCATGGCGACCAGCTGATCTGGAGCAGCGCGCCGGACGTATCATCAGACAGGGTAACGAGAATAAGAATGTTCAGATCTTCCGCTATGTAACAAAAGGAACGTTCGATGCATACAGTTATCAGACTTTGGAGAATAAGCAGAAGTTTATCTCTCAGATCATGACGAGTAAAACTCCGGCAAGAAAATGCGAAGATGTGGACCAGCAGGCACTCACTTATTCCGAGATCAAGGCACTCTGTACGGGTGATGAGCGAATCAAGGAAAAGCTGATGCTTGAAAATGAAGTGAAGGAACTGAGGGTACTTGCTGCGGAACACCGCAACACGGTATTTGAAATGGAGGACAAGATCGCTCGTTTCCCTGGACAGGAACAGAAACTTACTGCGATTCTTGCTGATCTCCATACCGACCGTGAAGCACTCCGCAAGCTCCCGATTAATCCTGAGCGAAAACTGCCCGTATTCAAAATCACTATCGGTGATGTTGAGTACACCGACAGAAAAGAAGCAGCTAAGGCTTTGGAAGATGCGGTACTGGCTATTAAGTATGCGGATACTCCTGTGAAGGTCGGCTCTTTCCAGGGCTTTGACCTCAGCGTAACGGTAAACAGCAACATGATGGGCGGTGGTATGTCCGCTTGCCTGAAAGGGGCCGCTTCACATACCACTAAGCTGATCGAGAGCTTTGCCCACAACCTTAACCGTCTTGAAGCCGCCTTATACAACATTGACAGCAGAATTGAGCGTACTCAGACTGACCTTGCAAAACTCAGGCTTGACCATGAGGAAGCCCAAAAGATCGTAGCAGAGCCGTTCCCTCAGCAGGAGGAGCTTGACAGCAAAGAGGAAAGGTTGAAAGTCCTGACCGATGAACTGAATCAGGCAGCTATTGAAGCAAAGAAGAATGCTCCTAAGCGAGAAAAGACCTGTTACTTTGAGAGGTCGAAGATGAAGCGTGATGCCGCAAGGCTCGCTAAGAAGCCGAGAACGCCGAAGGACCAGACAAAGAGCAGGAGCAAGAAGCAAGGAATCGAATAAACAACTTTGAACCCAGTGGATTCAAAGTGAAAGCGGAGGTGGTTTAATATCTATCTCCGCTTTTGTTTTCACCTAAATGTAATTTTTGTGTCAAATTTTCCGCATCGTAGTGTCGCAAAAAAGCGACTCCTCCTATTGACAAAGCGCACAAATAGTGTTATAATATATAGTAAGATCTTGTAAGTTAGGAGTGAAGATTATGGCTGAGAATAATCAGAAAATCAAATTGCTCAGGATTATGGAGTTTTTACGAGCTGAATCGAGTGTAGGAAAGCCTGTCTCCACCAGTCAAATCATAAGCTACCTTAATAGTATCCATATTTCCTGCGAACGTAGGACACTTTATAAAGATATGGATATGCTGATTGAAAGTGGTGCAAATATTGTTAAGACAGAACTTGGACGTGAGAATGCTTACTATATGAATGAGGTGTCGTTCTCGCTTGCTGAGGTAAAGAAATCAGAGAAATGTACCCGGAGGGTACGCATATTGTACTCACTGAAATGGCTGGCGAAAGTCAAATGCCCTACGGTCTGAAAGGTACGGTTAAGTTCGTTGACGACGCCGGACAGATTCATAAGGGCTTGTGCGAGGGAGATTGTGGAAAAGGAAATTATTTTTGCATAAACAGATGATTAGTGGCAGGGGGAAATCCTGCCGCTTTTTCTGCTTTAGTTTGTCAGCTTGACAAATAAAGGGTTAAGGAATATAATTAAATTCAGTTTTATACAAGGAGTTAATAAATATGCGGCAAGGTATTCTTAAATAAACTGTCAATTTGATAGTGGGAACAAAAAGTAGCAGTCCCGTTTCACTTTTAATATGGGGCTTAGTTTTTTGTACCCAGTTTAAGAATACTTTTATCATGTAATTTTATATGCCCGAAAACATATAAGTGTTTTGGGGCTATTGGAGTTATTTACCCAGTGATAGGAGTATTTATCACTGGGTATTTTTATGCCCTTTTTTGGGTGTTGATAGGAGGAAAATCACATGAAAATAATTAACTTAGGCATTCTGGCTCACGTTGACGCAGGAAAGACAACATTAACGGAGAGTTTATTGTATACCAGTGGTGCAATTGCAGAACCAGGGAGCGTAGATAAAGGCACAACAAGGACAGATACAATGAATTTGGAGCGTCAAAGGGGAATCACTATCCAGACAGCAGTGACATCTTTTCAGTGGGAGGATGTAAAAGTCAACATTATAGATACGCCAGGCCATATGGATTTTTTGGCGGAAGTATACCGTTCTTTATCCGTATTAGACGGAGCAGTATTATTAGTTTCTGCAAAGGATGGCATACAGGCACAGACCCGCATACTGTTTCATGCACTACAGACAATGAAGATTCCGACAATTTTTTTCATCAATAAAATTGACCAAGAGGGGATTGATTTGCCAATGGTATATCGGGAAATGAAAGCAAAGCTTTCTTCGGAAATTATAGTGAAGCAAAAGGTTGGGCAGCATCCCCATATAAATGTAACGGACAATGACGATATGGAACAGTGGGATGCGGTAATTATGGGAAACGATGAACTATTAGAGAAATATATGTCAGGGAAACCGTTTAAAATGTCAGAACTGGAACAGGAAGAAAACAGGAGATTCCAAAACGGAACGTTATTTCCCGTTTATCACGGAAGCGCTAAAAACAATCTGGGGATTCGGCAGCTTATAGAAGTGATTGCCAGTAAGTTTTATTCATCAACGCCTGAAGGTCAATCTGAACTATGCGGGCAGGTTTTTAAGATTGAATATTCAGAGAAAAGGCGGCGTTTTGTTTATGTGCGTATATATAGCGGAACATTGCATTTGAGGGATGTTATTAGAATATCTGAAAAAGAGAAAATAAAAATCACAGAGATGTGTGTTCCGACAAACGGTGAATTATGTTCATCCGATACAGCCTGCTCTGGTGATATTGTAATTTTACCAAATGATGTTTTGCAGCTAAACAGTATTTTGGGGAACGAAATGCTGTTGCCGCAGAGAACATTTATTGAAAATCCTCTCCCTATGCTCCAAACAACGATTGCAGCAAAGAAATCTGAACAGCGGGAAATATTGCTTGGGGCACTTACAGAAATTTCAGATGGCGACCCTCTTTTAAAATATTATGTGGATACTACAACGCATGAGATTATACTTTCTTTTTTGGGGAAAGTGCAGATGGAAGTCATTTGTGCCATCCTTGAGGAAAAATATCATGTGGAGGCAG
>ENA-OZGS01000403-OZGS01000403.1-human-gut-metagenome-genome-assembly--contig:-NODE-403-length-13608-cov-12.764037_pt1 | contig 13608 bp, 10 predicted proteins | sample MGYA00245121_ERZ653667 | MGnify/ENA primary metagenome ERZ653667 (study PRJEB26926, sample SAMN06165248) | human gut metagenome | biome: ENVO:00009003; feature: ENVO:2100002; material: ENVO:00002003...
GCTTCTTTTCTCAACTTTGTTCATTTTGCCTATTGATTTTTCTTAGCAGGTTTCTGCTTTTCTGTTATTTAGTTGCACAAAGTTTCTTTTGGTTACTATTTTAATGATTACTTTTTTATCTTTTTCTCCCCACTGAGATAATATTTTTCTTAGTAAGCACAAGTAGCACAATGCCAAGCAAAAGTATCAGCGGCCAAGTAAGATACGGTCTTTTATCATTATCAATATCGGTCACGACTTTATCAGGCTCACCATTTTTATCAGTGTTGTAATACACGTTCACTTTTTCGTTCTGACTCACATAATATGTGCCTGTGAAGATCTCTCTTGTGTACTCCTTGCCGCCAACATCAAAAGCGACAGTTATGTAATATGTTTCAGCTTTGTTGCTTGCCTTTTTGTTATGTCCCCAAGTTTTCAACTCATGGTCTATCCACTTCACATAGCCTGTGGTTTTCTCAGCACTTGACATGAAAACCCTGTTTGAAACATACTTGCTGAGATTATAGATAGTAGAGAAACCACCCATAAGAATAAAAACGATACTCAGAGCGATAAGCCCTGCATTTTGCTTTTTCATTTGATATACCCCCCTGAACAGAAATGTTGTGTTAATATGAATTTATTATATCATATGAGAACATGGAAAGTCAATAAGCCTATCCCATCTTTCCATAAGTCTTATGGACATATTTATTAGTACGGTTTTGATCGTTGAGGTAAGCCGCTATTTTCTTTCTGCTGTAAGGACTTTTTTTATAAGATCATGTTGAAACTTTATTTTCTTCATTTTTTGAACAATTCTTGACTTTGTTGCAAATCTGTGTTATACTAATCATAAACGAACGGTCGGTACGCATAAAAGGAGCGAAGCAACATGAAAACAACTGAGCAACAGCACAATGAGCGGAAACGTGAACTAATGGAAAAGTGCTTCGAGTGCTATGCGGAAAACGGGCTCACAGGCACAGGAATTAAAGCACTAGCCGATGCGTGCGGATGCACGAAAGCAAATTTGTATTCGTATTTTAAAAACCTTGATGAACTGATCATTGAGTCAACGGCATACTGTATGGAAAAGGTTGAGGACGACTTTATGGAGATGGCACCCACCGACCCCGAGGATGTTGTCCGTTTTGTGAAGGAGGTCCCGTATTGGACAGCAAAAAAGCACGGAAAAAAATATCGCCTGATGTATCAGATATATACGCACCCGAAGTATATCGAGCACGGCAAGAAATTCTTTGAGGGCGTGAACGAACGCTATACCGAGTATGCCAAGCGTCTGGAGCCGAAGATCGGCATTCCCTATACGGTCATCACGCCGCTGATCTTTATATTCGTCCGCGCCTGCGTTCATTATGCGATGTTTGAGGATGAATATTATCTGAAAACCCAGATGGAGGTCTTAAAACAGGGGGTCGCCCTGTTTGTGGATAAGTACAAAGCAAACCAAGCATAAGCCGATCGACCGCCGCTCATTTACGGCGTGGGCAGCGGCGCAAAGCTCCGCCGTGATAAACAATTCCGAACGGAGGAAAAAAGATGAAAACAGAAAAGAAACTACTCACAGGTACACTTTTGGCGCTTTGCACCGCTCTATTGGTGCTTTGCAGCGTGCTTGCCATAGGATGGAGCAAGGCGGCAAAAACAGGCGACGCACTGCCGGAGGTGCGAAACAACGGCACGGCGATTCAGTGGAAATACAGCGACGAAGCCGACTGGCACGACCTTGTGACGCTTACCGAGCTGCGGGGCGCTGCCGGAGAAAACGGCACAGACGGTAAAAACGGTAAAGACGGCTCTAATGGTGCCGACGGTAAGAACGGAATAAACGGTACAAACGGAAAAGACGGCATTAACGGAGTTGACGGTAAAGACGGCATTAATGCCAAAAGCATAGAGGTGCAGCGAGCTGAAACCCACATACAGTGGCGTTACGAGGGCGATGAGTGGCAGGACCTTGTGGCGATAGCCGACATCACAGGTCCCACCGGGCAGAAAGGTGCAGACGGAGCAAACGGAAAGACACCGGAGTTCCGTGTAAGCGAAAACACCCTGCAGTGGCGCTATGTCGGCGATGAAATATGGCTGAACCTGTACGATCTTTCGGTTTTGAAAGGTCTTGACGGCAAGGACGGTATAAACGGAAAAGACGGAGCCGACGGCAAGGACGGTATAAACGGAAAAGACGGAGCCGACGGCAAGGACGGAACAAACGGACAAAACGGCTCTGACGGTGTGGACGGAAACACCCCGTTTATCGGCGAGAACGGCAACTGGTGGATTGGAGAAACCGACACCAGCGTAAAAGCCGCAGGCATTGACGGCACAGACGGCGAAAAGGGAGACAAGGGAGACAAAGGCGACAAGGGAGACAAAGGCGAAAAAGGAGATAAAGGCGACAAGGGCGATGCCGGTCAGAACGGCAGCTGTTCGGGGTATTTTCACGCCTCAAACGGCGGCACCGGCGCTTCATTCAATCAGCCGCTTCAGTTGTTTGAAGATTGCAATTCCGGAGGACTTTTTGTATGGGATCGAGCCAATAGAACCGTAACGCTGAAAGCCGGACATACATACAGTATTTCATTCAGCGGTTCGGTCTGCATTTCTCACGACATGGGTGGATGGTACTCGGTAGTATTGAAAGGCAGACAAGGCATTCTTAATGATACATTGATCGAAAGGTATATGAACGATGCAGATAATTCACGAGTGTGGATGCCGTTTGCATTCAACCGCATCTACAATGCCGGCAGTGATATTGTGCTGCAATATGAATTTATCCAGTTGACCCCCGGCACACAGCTGAACGGTGCTGTCTATAATATTACAATCATTGCTCTTGACTGAGCCGATATACACGAAAACAGAGGTAACGGAAAATAAAAAAACGAATACTCAGTATCATGCTCACCCTTTGTATGGTTCTTTGCCTTGTGTCGACAAGTGTATTTGCCGAGGATAATATGGCAGCGAGTGGTACGGCGGAAGTTTCCACAGCGGCGGAACTGGTTTCAGCAATCAGATAAGCTTCATACGGAACAGTCAAACTGACGTCAGACATTACCATTTACACCACATTAGTGGTCAACCGCACCGTCACCCTTGATCTCAACGGTTATGTGCTAAAATACGGCAGCAGCAGTGCAGGGCATGTAATCACTGTGTCCAGTGGTATTTTGACAATTGAAAACAGTGACTATACAAAATCACACAATTTCCAAAAGAAGTATAATTTATATGTAAATGATTTTTTTTGAATTTTGCTCCGTTTAAAATCATACTAATTTTAGCTTTTAATTTTTTTCATTCCAAAAACCGCCCCATTTCGTTCTATAAATTACCTCTTATAATCAAATCATGCAGACATATAATATTATTGCAAGCCCGAAAAACAAATGAAAAGGAGATACGAAAATGAAAGGTATCACAACTCAGGAAGGCAGAGAAACACTCAACAAGTTCAAGATGGAAGCAGCTAACGAAGTTGGCGTAAACCTCAAGCAGGGCTACAACGGCGATCTTACAGCTCGTGAGGTCGGCTCTGTAGGCGGTCAGATGGTCAAGAAGATGATCGACGCTTACAAGACAACAGGCAACAAGTAATTTCTTCCAAAAGTCCTAAAAACTCCGCCGTGGCATTTCGCTGTGGCGGAGCTTTTTATGCCAAATCTTATTTTATTTTTCCAAAAAGAAATGTTTCATAATAATAATAATAATTTACAAATTGTTTACATTTCGAAAACGTTATACTAAGCAGCCAGCTTAACAAAACGTAGGAATAATGTGATATAATTGCAGTATAAACTAATGCATAACAGCATCAAATTTAAAAATTGGAGTGATTATTTATGAAGAAGTTATTGGCAACAGTGCTTGCTTTATCACTAACACTTGGGACATTTGCTTTACCAGGTGTTGTTGGTAATCTTACCCTAAGTGATTTCACTATCACAGCAAGTGCTGAAACAAGTAAAAATGATTTTGAATATAGAGTATTAAATGATGACACTATTGAAATAACCAAGTATACAGGCAACGGAGGAAACGTTGTTATTCCAAGTACAATTGACGGAAAGAAAGTAACAGGATTTTTTACTGCATTTTCCGGTTGTGAGAATATAACAAGCATAACAATTCCAAATAGTGTTGAGAACATTTGGTGGTATGCCTTTTCAGGATGTACAAATCTTACAAGTATAACGCTTCCAAACAGTATAACAAACATTGGATCAGGTGCATTTGCCGGATGTTCGAAACTCACTGATATTATAATCCCAGACAGCGTCACACATTTGGAAAAAGGAGCATTTATGTGGTGTACCAACCTTACAAATGTGATAATATCGGGAAGAATCACCAGTATTGAGGATGATACATTCAATGAATGCACAAATCTTAAAAGCATTATTATCCCAAATAATGTAGAAAGTATTGGAGCTAGAGCTTTTTATCTCTGCGAAAATCTTGCAAATATTACGATGTCGGACAGCATAAAGAGCATTGGTGAATTTGCATTTGTTGGCTGCAGAAACCTTACAAACTTAACAATACCCAATAGTATAGTAAGTATTGAGGATGGTACTTTTACTGGTTGCACAGGACTTACAAGTGTTTCAATTCCTAAGAATGTTACCAAAATTTACAGCAGTGCATTCTCTCAATGTACAAATCTTTCAAGTATTTATGTTGATAAAAACAATAAAGAATTTTCATCAGAGAACGGAGTTCTATTTAACAAAACTAAAACAGATTTATTACTTTATCCAATTGGAAATACAAGAACAGAGTATGACATTCCAAATGGTATAATGATAATAAGAAACCAAGCTTTTCAAGATTGCTCCAATCTAAAAAACATAACGATCCCTAATAGCGTGATAAGTATTAGAAAGTATGCCTTTAATAAGTGTACAGTGCTTTCTGATCTTTATTACTGTGATTCAAATGCAAATTGGAATAATATCGACATTGAAGAAAACAATGAATCTTTAACAAAAGCAAATATACACTATAATTTTAATCCATACCACATAAATAAAGACACCACTAATATACAGCTGTCAACATCAACTTATGTTTTTGATAACACATTAAAAAAGCCATCAGTTACTGTAAAGATTGGTAGCAGGACGCTTACAAGCGGCACTGACTACACAGTTTCATACTCAAACAACAAGAACGTTGGCACGTCAAACGTTTATGTATACGGCAAGGGCAACTATTCAGGCTCTCTGAGCGCTAAGTTCGACATTGTTCCTGCAAAACAGCAGATACAGAAGCTTGAAACAAAATACAAGGGCTTCTATATTGATTGGGCGCAGAAAGGCTCTGCAACGGGATATGACGTTGAGTATTCTGTAAACTCAAACATGAGCGGTGCAGTTTCAAAGCATTTGACAGCAAACAAGCCTGACACGCTGACAGTAAGCGGTCTGGCAGGGGACAAGGTTTACTATGTTCGTGTTCGTTCTTACACAAACGTAAACGGCAAGGTATACTACGGCGCATGGTCTGATGTAAAGAGCATAAAGACAGCTAACAACGACATCACAAAGGCTACTGTTTCGGGCATTTCCACAAAGGCATTCACAGGAAAGGCTATTACACAGAACGTAACTGTAAAAGTCGGAAACACTGTTCTTAAAAACGGCACTGACTACACAGTTTCATACTCCAACAACAAAAAAGTTGGCAAGGCTACTGTAAAGATAACAGGCAAGGGCAAGTATGGCGGAGTTATCACAAAGACGTTCAAGATAAATCCTGCAAAGCAGGAGATACAGAAGCTTACGGCTAAGTCAAAGGCATTCTTTGTGGATTGGGCGCAGAAGGGCTCTGCTACCGGATATGAAATTCAGTATGCAACCAACTCAAAGTTCACTGGTGCAAAGAAAGTGACTATAACAAACAACAAGACAGACAAGACCACTGTTTCAAAGCTTTCGGGCAACAAAAAATATTACGTTCGTGTTCGCTCGTACACAACTGTAGGTGGCACAAAGTATTACGGCGCTTGGTCAGCGACAAAAACTGTCACTACAAAGAAATAAGGCTATATTGGCATAATGAAAATACCGACGGCTCGGGTTGAGCGGTCGGTATTTTTTTTGCGATATTTTTCAGTTTGTGGGGAAGCTAGGCGGGCGAACGTTGTTCGTCCCTGCATGGGGTCGGGGTTTTATCCGTTGGTGCTTGCCACAAAGAAGTATGTTATGTAGGACAGGACGATAAATGCAGAAGAAAGATAGCTCAGGGTGCTGACTATGGCTTTGCAGGGGGCTTTTTCAGAGCGGTTGCAAAGGTCTGTGAAAAGACCGATATTTATAAGTCCTATGAGCATACAAGGGATTATGTATCTGAAATTCATTGTGCAGATAAAAGGATATCTGATACAGAAGTTATAATAGTTGCCTAAGATAGTGGCATAGACCACTGTGAGCATGAGTTTTTCGGTGAATCTTGCGTTATCGGTCTTTACAAAAAGCACTATGAGCATTGCGATGAACGCTATTACCGCAAGAACCAAGGCTATCCAGAAAAGTGCATATGGCACGAGCATTGCGTTTTTGGGGAAGAAAGTTTCGTTTATGCCCTCGCCAAAAATGGAGTTTTTAAGCATTGCTATGGTAGGGTTATACTCCTTATAGCTTTCACCGCCCCACTGCTCAAAGACTATTTTGATCTGTGAGAAGCTGAAGTCTGTAAGGCGGTGTTTGGCTGTAAGGTCGCCTATATACTGGACGTCGGCATTTGAAAGGCTTGGGACATAGTTTGGTTTTACGCCAAAGCAAAGGTAGTTTCTCACGCTCCACCAAAGTCCAAGAGGACAGCATATTACACCGAAAAGGCACATTTGACCTAGGCGGTTTGCCATATTCTTACGATTTTGCACAAGCGCCATAAAGAAAAGTATGGCTACGGCAGGAGCGATAAGCCCTACGGATATTTTTGTCATCATGCCAAGACCGATACAGAGGGCGGCTTTGACGATATTCTTTGCGGTCTGCTCTCTATACCATTTCAGCACGCAATATATTGCTCCCACTGTAAAGCACAGCATGAGAGGGTCGTTATTTATTCCCCCTGACATTAGGACAAGGTATGGATACATACAGCACATACCGAACGGTATGGTCAGGGCTTTGCCTTTAAGGTCAAAGAGCCTTAATATCTTATAGACTGTTATTGTTACGGCACAGACATAGAAAAGGGTCAGGGCTTGTATAGCCTCGCACGCCATGTAATACTCTATGCCTACGGAGGTGCAGAATTTCAGCCACACCGCACAGATGATATGATGCAGAGGCGGGTGATAATACTGCCAAAGGGTGGTAGGGTCGAAATTCGGCAGGGCGTTGTTATTATAGATATACTCTATATAGCCTGCGTGACCGCCCTCGCCGCCGAAATACCACACGTCATTCTGTCTTGTGTAGATATCGGACATAAAGACATAGGAATATCTCAGCACAAAGCCTGCTCCTGCCAAAGCAAGGCAGGTGACACGGTCGTGGAACTTTTTATCGTTATTGAGCAAAACGACATACATAACAAGCACGACGCAAAGTCCTGCAAAGCAGATAAAAGCCGCTTTATACTGGGTATGTACGAAATAATTCACTGCCGCAAGGGTCAAAAGGGTCTTGCCTGCAAAGGTCAAAACTGAGCCTGCGGTATGCTTTCCGCTGTCATCGAGCTGTTTCAAAAACCGTCTGAGGTAGAAAAACTCTATTATCATGAAAACGCCACACACAATGACGCCGTTTAAAAACTTATAGCTATAGCTTCCAAAGCCTGTGAGTGCAAGGCATATGAACGCTGCAACTATATAAGGGTGACGGCTGAGGGTGCGGAAGATCGCCTCAAGCCGTCTGTCGCTTATGGCTCTTCTGTTCATGTCTTTCCGCAGGGACAGAAGAAGTCCACCTTTCTTTTTGTTCATATTAGTTTCCAGATTTTTCTTCGTGATATTCTTTTTCTGTATTCACGTTCCAGATATCTTTCCTGCTCTTTTTGCCTGTTTTTATGGCTTCGGCTGTTTCCATGGCGGTGAGCATTGAATGGTCCATATTATTATATCTATGCTGACCGTTTCTGCCAACGCAATAGAGGTTAGGGAAAGTATCGAGGAACTTTATCATGGTATCGAAATGCTTATATGTATCAAAATAAGCAGGATATGCTTTCTTGACCTTTTCTCTATGGGAATCGAGGACTTCGTTTTCGGAGATAACTCCCATTTTAACAAGCTCGGCTGTTGCGAACTTTACGCAGTCCTCCTCGGACATATTCCAGAAATCGTCCCCCTCGGCGCAGAAATACTCAAGACCTATCCAAACTGTATCCTCAGGCTTTTCAACCATATAAGGCGACCAGTTGTTGAATATCTGTATTCTGCCAAGCTTTACGCCCTTATCCTGAACGTATATCCAGCAATCAGGGACGATATTGCCGAGAGTTGTTTTATTTGTTTCATTTTTAAGGTTGAGCTTATTGACAAGCAGACCAACGGTAACAAAGTCACGATACGGCAGACCCTTGGCTATCTTTATGACGGTATCGCAAGGCTTTGTGCCGTCCATGCCGAGGATAAGGTCTTTGACAGGCATTGAGGAGATAAAGATATCCCCTGTGAAGGTCTTTTCGCCCTCAGCGGTATCGCAGACAACGGAGGTGACTTTTCTGCCCTCGCACATTATTTTCTTTACCTGACAGCCTGTGAGTATTTTTCCCCCAAGCTCTTTCACCTTATTGGCGGCGGTCTCCCAAAGCTGACCTGGGCCGTATTTTGGATACCAGAACTGTTCGATAAGGGAGGTTTCCACCTCACCTTTATTCTTTGTGCCGAACACCTTTTTGAACATATCTTTCAGGAGGGCTGTGATAGAGAGGCCTTTTACACGCTGTGAGCCCCAATCTGCGGATATCTCGCTTGGGTGTCTGCCCCAAAGCTTTTCGGTATAGCCCTCAAAGAACATGGAGTAGAGGACCTTTCCGAAGCGGTTTATATAGAAGTTCTCAAGGTTGGTTTCAGGCTTTTTGAACACGCACGCCCACAGGTAGCTAAAGCCTGCTTTCATGGTGGTAACAAAGCCCATATTCTTTATGGTTTCGGGCTTCATTGAGATAGGGTAGTCGAAGAAGTGCTTGTTGTAATAAATTCTCGATACTCTGTCACGGACGAGCATTACATTATCCTCGGTTTCAGGGTCGGGGCCGTTTTCGGCAAGTGGCTTTTCGTGGCCTAGCTTTTTATCGTCATAGGCAGGCTTGCCCTGCAAAGGCATAAGGTCTGCCCACCAATCCATGACCTGCTGATTTTTGGAGAAAAATCTGTGTCCGCCTATATCCATGCGGTTGCCGTTATATCTCACTGTCTGTGATATTCCGCCCATTGCCTGCGAGCCTTCAAGTATGGTCACGTCATAGTCACCGCCGTTTTTAAGAAGCTCTATTGCCGCAGTCAGACCGGCTGGGCCTGCGCCTATAATAATTACCTTTTCCATGTGTTATCCTCTCCTGTTCAGTCTTTATTTTTATCAAATATAATAAATTTTCTGCCTGCAAAGTTCCATATGAAAACTATCACTGTGGAAACGAGTTTGCCCACAAGATAATATTTATCCTGCGGGAGAAGTGTGCCGAATATGAGCTTTGAAGCAAGGATATCCTTGAAAAGCCATATTATTGCGGCGTTTATGCCAAGTCCCACAACTCCCACGGTGGCAAATGCCGCAAACTCTGCAAGGCGGTTTTTTATCTTTGAATTTTTGAATATCCAAAACGTACTCAGAACATAATTCACCAAAAGTCCTGCCACGAAAGAGATAGTCGCGGCAATGACGGGGTCGAAGCGGCAAAGCTCCACAAGTGCGGTCATAATGCCGTAATCCACCACAAAGGCAAAGCCGCCCACAAAGACGTATCTGAAAAACTGTATGAATGTATTATCGGTATCACCCGAAAAAAGCTGTTTTATCTTCATTTTTTATGTTCCGTTCTGAAAAGTTTCTTGTGGGCAACACTGCAAAAAGTGAGCCTACTATATATAAGTACGTTTTAAAGAGGCGAAATGTCGCTATTTTTTACAAAATTCTATCTTTCGCACAAATATATGACGCTGTTTTTGTACATGGTGCTTAAACACAAAGTTCATAAAGCATTAATCAATATTATACAACTTTTTCTTCATTTCGTCAAGTAAACTTGTGCAAAAAATAAAAAGCGGACGGTTTTATCCGTCCGCTGTGAATGTATTAAATTTAATAGCTGACACTGCAAAAAAGGTAAAGTCAGTGGGCGACCTAAAATCACCCCTACACGCTGCAAATTTACAAACTCTTTGTCGGTCATATTCTGTTATGAGGTTTTTGTCTTTTATCTTCATACATATATTTATCGGCGATGTGCATTACATCGTCAAACCAGAAGTTTTCCACCGGAGCAACGGCTGCGCCCACGCTTACTGAGAGGACATAGGATTTTCCGCAGTGTCTGTTCAGCTCTGCCATTTTATCCTTTATCTCCTCCTTGACCTGATCGGCAAGGTCTGTATCAACTATAGCAAAAAGGGCAAGCTCATCTCCACCAAATCTGCCGCAGACCTTATTTTCTATGCTCACGCTGTCGATAGCGTTTGCGGCGGCTCTTATTGCATAGTCGCCTGCTTCGTGTCCGAAATTATCGTTTATATATTTCAGTCCGTCAACGTCCACTGAGACCACCAATGCAAGCTGGTCGTTTCTTCGTGGGAGAGTTTCAAGGGCATTATAAAAGCCAGTACGGTTATAAAGTCCTGTTAGCATATCGTGACGGTACATTTCTTCGATATGCTTTGTCATATACTTCTGATAGGTGACGCTTCGGAAGCTGCCCAAGGCGGTGTTTAGGGAATTTACATAGAGTGGTATTTTAAAATACTCGCTGAGCTGAGCCGGAAAATAGAAGCAGGCATAGCCAAGTGGTACGCCGATATGGGCAAGTGCTGAAAATATGAGGGGGACTTTATAGTCCATTATATTCTCTATATCGGGAATGATGTTAGTGCGGTCAAAAGGCTGTGGGATATTTCTATCTTCCACGGCACGGCTCCGCAAAAGTATCATTTTATCGCTAAAAAGCGGTTCTCTATCGCTTATTACACCAGGGGCTTTACGTTCGTCAAAGAAATCGCCGTTCACCACAACAGCCACATCGCCAAAAGCATACTCCTTCAGCAGTGTAGCAAGAGTCTTAGGAGTTTCGCAATTCATGATATTCACTGCAAGCTCATAGAGGACACGCTCCTCGTCCTGATAGCGGTTCATTCTGTCTCGGAGTATTCTGATATACTCCCCTGTATTTATCTGCTCGACTGATGGTTTACATCCGCAGGAATTTTCAACGGACAGATCATAGTCTACTGTATATATCTTTTCGGGCTTTTCACCAGCCAAAGCTTTACTTATAACATCAATGATGGTTTTAGCGGTATCATCATAGCTACAGCCGCTTGTTGTAAGCATAGGAGTGCAAAAATTAGCTTCTTCTGAGCCGTCAAAGCCTGTTACGATAATATCCTCCGGGATCTTATAGCCCCTTCTTTGAAACTCAGCCCCTGCGGCTATAGCCATCATATCGTTTGCACAGATGATCGCTCTTGGGACTTTATTTTTTTCTATCATATCGTCCACTGCTTTCAAAGCAGGAGCAGACCAATAGTCACCGTAATAAAAGACATCATTTCTGAATGGGATATCATACTCCTCGAGTAGCTTTCTGAAAACTGCTATACGCTCTTCTGAATTTTCTTCGTCTTTTCTGCCTGCGATAAAGCCTATATCTCTTACACCATGCTGTTCTATCACATGGCGAACCACTTGTTCAAAGCCTTTTGCATAGCCGAATTTGATGCTTATGCAATCGTCATGCTCTACGCCGACTGATATGACAGGCTTACCATATTTGGCGGCGTCCATTCTGATTTTTGTCATTACATTCTCAGCATACACACCCTCTTCAAAGGTCACGACGGCATCTGTTATATTATAATCAATAAGGTCAAACACAGACTGCTCGCCTTTTTCAGACAGAGTCTTCCAATAAAGGTCTGAGCAGGTGTGATATACAAACAGTCTGTAATCGTTTTCAACAGCAAAATTATTAAGAGCCCGTATGATTCTATAATTACGCTCATCATAGACTTTACACATACAGACCGCAATTATTTTGATGTTACCGATCATACAGCACAGCTCCTTTCCTATAAATTCAAACACAGTGTTATTATAACATGATTTAATGAATAAATCAAGAGAAAATTGGACAATCTTTAAGAAATTAAGACATAGTTTTGCACGCTTGATTAAATAATTAAAGAAAAGGAGCAGGCTGTTAATCCAGTCTGCTCACATCGTTCCATGACCTTACACGCTGATAAGACATTTTATGCTGTTGGAGATACTCGTCGGTATTTTCGGGAGGGCTGGCGATATCCTGTGGTTTATCGCTTGTAAAGATATCCTCATAATCGTTAGTTATGACCTTATCGCCATCTTGGTTATCGAGCAATTTTTGCAGGTTTTCGGTCATTTTATCACGGGTAAGCCCCTCGAAGTCTATACGCTCTTTTCTGCCGTCGAAGGGAAAGTTGGGGAGTTTACGCATGAAATTAAGGTCAGACACAGTTTTTGCGGTGATGACAGCGGCTACTATAAGGTAGGCGAGCATAACGAAAGTATCGCCTGACACGCTGTCGAAAAGTCCGAATTTCAGACACATATACAGTATCATAACAGCAGGAGAGGCGGCTATCAATTTAGTTGTATCCGCCATGAGCAAAGCACCGCAGGCGGCAAACGCCGCATAGTTAAAAAAGGCATTTGAGCTTGCATCAAAAAATGTGAACATCGCACTTTCCGCCGCAAAAAAATTCGCCCATCCCATCATTCCGTATATTATAACCGCAGGAATAAGCAACGCAAAGGTAAAAGCTGCAAATCGCCGCTACCTTTTTATAAGCCTGCGGAAATGCCTGCGAAGAGTTTCGTCAGGCAGTGTTTTATAGTCGGCTCTCAGATCAAACATTTCCATGTTATGTCACCTCCTGAATTTATTATAGCATGATTTGGGTGGGGTGTCAATTAAGATTTTTCAGCCATGTAGGGGACGGCGCCCCCGACGTCCCGCTTCGAAGAGTGACACCGTTTTGTTTTATCACAAATTTTTGTAGACGTGCCGTGCTCGGAAATATTGCGTCCATTTTTTTCACAAAGCACCGAACATTGTACGAATATCGCAAGAATGAGCAGACAACAAAGTCGGGACGCCGAGGGCGTCGTCCCCTACAATCCTGAATTTACAGCATACTCCAAGCACAGGCGAACAATGTTCGCCCCTACATCTCATTCGGGCAAGTTCCTTCCGCCGCAAAATCGCTCCGCTCTTTGCGTATCTACATTACGCTTAGGGCTAGAAAGGCGGTGCAGATTTAATTCTCCGATATCACTTTCATCTGATATCCTATTTCTATCTGCTTTTGATACTACAATCTGCACCTTGTCGGCTTGCGCCGAATGAGGCTCTGCCTCATACTCCGCTAGGGGCTTTGCCCCTAGACCCCAC
>ENA-OZGS01000409-OZGS01000409.1-human-gut-metagenome-genome-assembly--contig:-NODE-409-length-13548-cov-5.628770_pt1 | contig 13548 bp, 10 predicted proteins | sample MGYA00245121_ERZ653667 | MGnify/ENA primary metagenome ERZ653667 (study PRJEB26926, sample SAMN06165248) | human gut metagenome | biome: ENVO:00009003; feature: ENVO:2100002; material: ENVO:00002003...
CAGCGTCAGATGTGTATAAGAGACAGGCGCGCTGAAGATTGATGAAGAAGCAAAGACCCTGACCGTTGGCGACAAGGTGTACCACGAGGGTGACTTCATCTCCCTCGACGGCTCTACCGGCAACGTCTACGATGGCCAGATTGCGACGGTTGAAGCGTCCATCTCCGGCGAGTTCGCTCGCTTCATGGGCTGGGCTGACGCTGCCCGCCGTCTGCGCGTCCGCACTAATGCGGATACCCCGCGCGACACCAAGCAGGCTGTCAAGTTCGGTGCGGAAGGCATCGGCCTGTGCCGTACTGAGCACATGTTCTTCGAGGCGGATCGTATCGCGGCTGTCCGTGAAATGATCCTGGCTGACACGAAGGAACAGCGCGAAAAGGCACTGGCGAAGATTCTGCCGATGCAGCAGGGTGACTTCGAAGCGATGTACAAGGCGCTGGAAGGCAAGCCCATGACGGTTCGTTACCTCGATCCGCCGCTGCATGAGTTCGTGCCGCATGTTGACATGAAGGAAGAAATCGACGAGCTGGCCAAGAACCTTGGCATCACCTCCGAGGAAGTCATCCACAAGATCAACGCGCTGCATGAGTCCAACCCGATGATGGGTCACCGTGGCTGCCGTCTGGCCGTCACCTATCCGGAAATCGCGGAAATGCAGACCCGTGCGGTTCTGCAGGCGGCTATCGATGTGACCCGCGAATGCGGCTACAACATTGTGCCCGAAATCATGATTCCGCTGGTCGGTTCCAAGAAGGAACTGACGTTTGTCAAGTCCATCGTCGACGAGACCGCCAAGAAGGTCTTTGAGGAACAGGGCATGACGCTGGAATACCACGTCGGCACCATGATCGAAATCCCGCGCGCGGCTGTCACCGCTGACGAGATTGCTGAAGAAGCGGAATTCTTCTCCTTCGGCACGAACGACCTGACCCAGATGACGTTCGGCTTCTCCCGTGACGACGCTGGCAAGTTCCTCGGCGCCTACTACGACAACAAGATCTTCGAGAGCGATCCCTTCGCTCGTCTGGACACGGACGGCGTTGGCAAGCTGGTGCAGATGGCTGCGAAGCTGGGCCGTCAGACCCGTCCGAACCTGAAGCTGGGCATCTGCGGCGAACACGGCGGCGATCCGAGCTCCGTGATGTTCTGCCACAAGGTTGGCCTGAACTACGTTTCCTGCTCGCCTTTCCGTGTGCCGATTGCGCGTCTGGCTGCTGCTCATGCCGCAATCCTCGAAAAGATGGGCAAGTAAGACGTTTGGCGCTGCAAAGCGCATAGCGGCTAACGAATATGTATCTCTGGTGGCTTCTGTCCCTGCAATATGGGACGGAAGCCACTTTTTTGCATATCAAAAAGCGCGCCGACAGCCTTTCGCTCCGACGCGCTTCAAAGTTGCTTATTCGTTTTCTATCATGTAGTCCACAAAGCTGGTGATGGTTGTCCAGTAGAGGTCGAACGCTGCGCCGTAGGTGTCATCATCGAAGCTATCTGCCGATGTGCCGCCAACTACCGTGATGGTGTAGCCGTACAGCACGCAGACGAAGATGCAGTACATATTGCCGTCTTCGCCTTGACCGCCTGCACAGAAGGGCGTCAGGACTGCATCGCCGTCGTTCTCGTCATACGCTACCAAACCCGGGTTGCCGCCTGTGTACATGGACTGATAGTAGTCAATCATCGCTTGCAGGTTTTCCTCCGGCAGCGTGATGGTCACATAATCCTCCAGCGATTCATCATAGGTAATCATCACGGCGTAGCTGACATCGTTCCGCCCGTTGTAGCCAAGCCGCAGGTCAATGCTCGTCTCGCCGACCTCACAGCTCGTGACGTTCAGCGCTTCGGGCAGGTCAATCGTCATCCCTATGTTTTCGATGGTGTACGGGTTCGTCGCTTCGTATGCCTCCGCAACAGAGAGGGAAAAGAGCAGGCACAGCGCGCAGAGCAAGGAAATCAGTCGTTTCATGAAATGAACCTCCTTTTATAATTCAAAGTTGATGAAATCAGACAGTTGAATTTCGCCGTAAATGTCGGTCAGGCAGAAGCAGTAGAGGTAGGTCGCGTCGCTGCCCTCAAGCGAGTAGAAACCGAAGTCGATGAAACCGTCTTTGCCTGCCACAATCGGGTCGCCATCCATTGTCATTTCCTGCAATTCGCCGTCCTCATCCTCATATAGCACGTTGTAAATCGGTGTCACCACGTCACCCTCGGTCAGGGGAGTGCTGCCGCGAACGGGGAGTCCGGCATCATCGTACCCTTGCGTGAAGCCGACAATCGTCCAGCCACTGCTGTAGCTCCGCCGTATCACCAGCAGATACCCCTCGACATCGTTGCAGCGGACGGGAATCACACTTCGGCGCATTCCGCCATTGACAAGCTGGTCGTACATCATCACAATTTGGTCATCCAGCATTGGCCAAGTACCGTCGAATTGGCTGATGATTTCGCCGCTTTCCCAGTCAATGGCGGCGTTCTGCATTGCGCCCATTTCGATGTAGAACGTATCCTCGTCGTCACTGCCATCCAAGTAAAGCAAGCCCTCGACCATGCTCAAGTTGTTCAGCTCGTCCTGACTGAGCATCATGCTGCACATATAGGCGGAATCATCGTCCATGTCCAGCCAATCGTCCATGGCAGAATCGTCCGGTATGAGGCTGCCGGTGAAGAACGCGTCGTTCATGGATGTGAACGTTGGCACAACGTCAGGTAAATCCACCGCATCTGCTTCCACCGCAAGAGGCGTTTCGCTTGTGGTGAACGTACTGGCGGGGGAGAAAAACGCGTCTGTCAGGTTGCCGGTGAACACGCTGCTGGTCGTGACCTGCTGCGGAACCTGCGCGCTGAAGACGTAATTGCCGCCGCTGCGAAGCTCCGCATAGCCGCGCGTGAACTCCGTCATGCGCGGAATTGTCTCCTGACAGCCGTCGCCCTCGTAGCTTCCGGACGGGAAATAGACGCTCATGCCCGTCAGGTAGTCGAATTTCCGCGTGCCGACGTTGTAGCGCACGACGCGCTCGTAGGCGGTTTGCAGGACGTCTGCGGTCTGCGGCGCAATGGTACGCGTGCCGTCAATCAGCGCCATCATATCCACCATGTCGGATGTTGCACTGTCAAAATCGCCAAAGGCATACATGCGCTGGCGGGCACGGCTGAAGGTAGACAATTGCCCAGCGTCCAGCGCCTGCGAGAGATACGATGCGTATGTCTCCATTGTGCTGACCAGATAATCCATTGCCGGCAAGTAGAGGACGCTCATGCTGAGATAATCATCAGGGTTTTCGTCCAGGCAGGCTTCCATGTACGCATCCGCAATCGCAACGCCGATGCCCTGCGCGTCAAGCGCCGGATTTTCGCCCAGCGCATTCAGCCACGCATAATTCCAGCCGAGCGACGGCTCCAGTTCTTCGCTGGCGACCATGAAATCAGCGTAATACTGCATGTGCGCAGCCGCTTCGTATGTTGCCATCAAGCAGGCGTCGAAGCCGATGAGATCCAGATGAAAATCGGGATTGGCTTCTGTAAAGTTGTACAGCGCGTCGTTGATTTCGTGAATTGTCAACCCATCGTAATCCGCTGTTTCGTCGAAGCAGACGCCGCTCGTCGATCCGCCGCCGTGATTCCAGAAGATCAGCATGTAGCGATCGGCGGGGTAGGTGGAAGTCGCCCAAGTCAGGTAATCCTCCAGCGTGTTCTGCGCGCCCATGCTTTGCCATGCGCAGACTTCAACGTCGGAAAAATCGTAGTCCGCAATCGTAAAGCGGTTGATGTGGTTCGCACGCAGGCGGCTGTCGTCCCACTGGCTCGCGCCGCCTGCCTGCACGACGACTGTCACGTTGTCCGGAATGTCCGCCGCGCACATCTCGTACAGGTCGTTCACACAGTCACTCTGCAAATCCGTGCCGCACATGTACATCAGGACAGTCATCGTGGGGGTGTCCGCGCACGCCGCCGGAAGTCCAAGCAGCAGCAAACTGCCAAGCAGCAGCGCAAGAAGTTGGTGTTTCATTGGATGGTTCGCCTCTTTTCTTGTTTTCTGGCAAAATCCCATTATTTCTATTCTACTGCTGCAAATTCCCGTTGTCAACCGCGATTCGCGCAACATAAAACGCTCCTGACGCGTGTTCAGGAGCGTTTTGCTAAGGCAGCACCGCACAGCTCGGCGGTGCTGCTGGCGTGTCTTTTCCGCTATCTGCGCATGCAATTTCCTCAATTTGCATCCAGTAAACCTTCGAAATTTGCATTTACATCTGACGAAAAATCCATTCGCCAGCTGACTACCTCATTTGTGCGGTGTTACCTTAAATATGGCGATTTATTCTGCCGTCGACGCGGCGTGAATCTCCTCCAGGAAGCGGGTAATCGGCAGGTGCTGCGGGCATACACGTTCGCACTTGCGGCAGTGGATGCACTGCGACGCATCCGCATGATCCGCCTGAATCTGGGCGTATCCAGCCTTGAAGGAGCTGTCCGCGCGGAGCATGGCGGCATCGTAGCCTTGGAAAATGCGCGGAATCTGCACGCCCATCGGGCAAGGCTGGCAGTACTTGCAGCCCGTGCAGCGCGTTTTCGTCCGCGCAAGGTACGTTGCTTTGACCTTCTGGTAGAGCGCAAGTTCCTCGTCGGTCAGCATCGGGCGCTTCGCCATGTCGAAAATGCGCAGATTATCCGTCACCTGCTCCCATGTGCTCATGCCGCTGAGAATCGTGATGACTTCAGGCATGGCGTACAGGTAGCGGAAGCCCCATTCGACCGGGCTGCGCTGCACGGCATACGCGTCGTAAACCGCTTTCACATCCACCGGGGGATTCGCAAGCAGACCACCGCGCAGGGGTTCCATGACGACGACACCCACGCCGCGCCGGCCCGCTTCGCGGATACCCTCAAGCGTCGCCTGATTCTCATCGTCGAGGATGTTCATCTGCACCTGACACATGCCCCACTGATCCCAGTCGTGCAGGATGCGCAGGAACGCCTTTGCGTCGTCATGGAAGGAGAAGCCGGGATAGCGCACCTTGCCCTGCGCAATTGCTTCGGCATAGAAACGCTTGTAATCCAGCTTCTGCATTGCGTCCATGCGCTCGTTGTTCATTGCGTGGAGAATGTAAAAGTCCACATACGGCGTGTCAAGCTTTTTCAGCTGCTCGTCGAGGAACTTCATCATGTCCTCGTGCGTCTTGACGAGCCAGACGGGCAGCTTTGTCGTCAGGATGACCTTCTCGCGGTAGCCGTCCTTGAGCGCCTTACCGACGACTACCTCACTTTCGCCGCCGTGATACGGGTATGCCGTGTCGATGTAGCGGACGCCGTTGTCGATGGCGTGGCGAATCATGCGAATCGCTTCGGATTCGTCAATTTTGCCATCCGGCGTTGTCGGAAAGCGCATACAGCCGAAGCCGAGCATGGAGCTTTCCCGGTTGATGGTCGGAAACATGGTGTTCAGCACGTGTTTTCGCTCCCTTACTTAGAGATATGGTATTATATCCGAAAGCCTGCCGAAAATCAGGTCAGGCTTTACATCCGATGTGTCTACATCGCTGCGTTTTGCTTCGCCAGAGAGGACGAGAATGCCCGTCATGCCGTGATTCACGCCGGTCGCAACATCCGTGTAGAGCCGGTCACCCACCATCGCCATCTCATGCAGCGCAAAGCCGGTGCGCGCAAGGGCTTCATCCACAATACCGCGGTTCGGCTTGCCAATCACCACATCCGCCCAGCGCCCAGTGCTGGCGTGAATCAGTGCCATAAACGCGCCAAGGTCGGGGATGAACCCATGCTCGGTCGGACAGTTGAAATCAGGATGCGTCGCGATATACGGCTTGCCCGTGCGGATGAGGTCGCAGACGCGGCAGAGTTTGCCGTAATCCAGCGTTGTGTCAAACGCCGCCAGCACATAATCCGCGTCGTCCGAATCGCAGAAGCGCAGCCCCATCGCCGTCAATTCCGCCCGAAGCACGGGATTCCCCAGCAGATAGCCGGTTTTGCCCGGAAAGTGCGTCAGGCAGTACCGCGCCGCCGCTTGTCCGGATGTAATCACGTCGCGATACGCCGCCGGAACGCCCATCCGCGCCAACTTTTCGGCATACGTCGAGGCAGAGCGGCTGGAGTTGTTCGTCAGGAAGCGCGCGGTTCGCCCCGTTTTCTCCAGCGCATCCAGAAATTCCAATCCGCCGGGAATGATGCGGTCGCCCAGATAGAACGTACCATCCATGTCCAGCAGAAAGCAGCGGATGCCAGACAGCTTCGCGCGAATCGTCTCGTCGGTCATGCGCTCACCCTCCGCGAATCAGATTTCCTGCAATTTCAGCACACCCTCAAGGTTCATCATTTTAACGGCGGCGTTGTAGGCTTCCTTGACCATACTGATGAGGTATCTTTCATCCTGACAGGGAATGTACTTCGTCGCAATGCAGACCGCCAGCCCATGAATGAACAGCCATGTGCGCTCAAAGAAGCGCAGGGCGGTTTCGTCGTCCAGCGGCGTTTCCTTCTTGATGATGTTGAACACAAGGTCAAAATTCGTCTGGTCGCTGTATTGCCCCTCGCTGACGCGGTCGCGCATGAACAGCAGCTTGAACAGCTCCGGCTCGTCGCGGCCATAGAGCAGATACGTCGTGCAGAGCTGGATATATGGCGAGTCGGACTGCGCCATATCCGCCTCCGCGTGTGCCTGAAACTGGCGCGCGACGTAGAGAATCAGCTCCCGGTGCAAATCCTCCATGTTGGTGAACAGGCGGAAAATCGGCTGTGTTGAGCCGCCGAGTTCCTTGGCAATCGCGCGGGCGTTGAGGGCTTCCATGCCTTCGCGGCGCATAAGCTGGCAGGCAGCATGGAGAACAGCATCACGGGTGAATCGAACTGTAGGCGGCATAATCGTAAATCTCCTTGATTATTTGGTATATTTGGCATAGGAACTGTAAAATCTCCGGCTGGAATCAATCTGCGTCAGCTGACGGTTCTTCGTCACATTCAGCACCAGCGCAATGCCGCCGATGTTCGTGACCATGTTTGAACCGCCATAGGAGAGGAACGGCAGGGGAATGCCGGTAATCGGCAGCCGCCCCAGCGTCATGCCGATGTTCTCGAAAACGTGGAAGAGCAGCATGCCAATCACGCCGATGATGATGAGCATACCCTGCCGGTCGTAGGTGTAGCGCGCGAGGTAGAGCATACGCAGAATAATCGCCAGGTACCACAGCATGATGATGCTGCAGCCGGCAAAGCCGAACGCTTCCCCGATGGTGGCGAAAATGAAGTCCGTCCAGTCGGCGGGGACGTAGTTCAGCTGACTCATTGAACCATCGACGAATGTGCCGATGCCCGTCAAGCCGCCCGCGCCAATGGTCATCTGCGACTGGCGCATCTGGTACGCGTCACCCTGCGGGGACAAATCAGGATTCAGGAATGCGACGATGCGCGCCAGACGGTAGTCATCGCTGCCAGTGGCGACCATGAAGCCGTACAGCGCCAGAACGAGCAGAATCGCGACGACAGCCATCGTAATCAGCAGCCGCCAGCGGACGTTGGCGAACAGCAGCATACATGCGAACGCGAATACCACGACGATAGCGGAACCTGTTTCGCCGGAGAAGAGAATGATCGCGCACGGCACGAGGAGCATTGCCATGATTTCGATGAAGTCGCGGAAGGTGCTCATTGGATGCTCCGATTGGCTCAGGCGCTGCGCCAGCATCAGAATCATTGCCAGTTTGATGAACTCGGACGGCTGAATCGTCATGTCCCAGATGATGTCCAGCCATGCCTTCACGCCCTCAGCGCGGTTGAAAACCCACACAACAAGTACCAGCACGGTTGTGCCGATGTACATGGCGCGCGTGAAGCGGCGAATCAGGTGGTAGGGGCAGAGGATAATCAGCGTCATGACCAGCGGCGCAAGCACCAGCACGAAGAAGCACTGGCGGAGTGTCGAGGAGGATTCCAAAATGTGTTCCAAGAGGTTCGTGGCAGTGGAGTTGATGGAGTACGTCGCCACACAGACGGCGTAGATGCCAAAGAAGCACATCGCAAACACCATCAGAATCAGCGGCACATCCACATGCGCGCGCGAACGGCGGCTGGCATTAGCGAACATGCTTCTCATCTCCTTTTCTGCGGCGCTGGAACAGGCGCTGGAAGAGTGTCCGCTTCTGCCCGTATTCCGGCAGCGGCACGTCCTCGTCCGTCGTCATGCGCAGGGCGATGCGGGCAATGGCATTACGCCCCTCGCTTTCGCCCTCCATCACGCTCTGATGGTGCAGCAGCGCACGGTAAATTTCCGCATCCTCCGGAATTTCGCCAAGCAGCGGCATGTCCAGCGTTAGCGCGACAGTCTGTGCGGCGTACATTTCACCCCGGCGGATGTAGTCGGGATTCAGGCGGTTGACAATCACGCGCTGCGCCGTCAGCCCCTTTTTGCGCAGGACGCTCGCTGTTCGCTCCGCGTTGCGGATGCATACATCGTCCGGCGTGCAGACCAGCACGCACTCGTTGATTTCATTGCTCAGCAGACCGCGCAGGCTGCGCTCAATGCCTGCCGGCGCATCAATGAGAACGTGGTCGAAATTGCTTTTGAGCGTCCGCAGAATTTTGCGGAACGCCTTGGCTTCCAGCTCCTTCGCGCGGGCGAACTGGCTGGCGGGCAGGAGAGACAGATTCGGCAGCGCGTCCGGCTTGGGCACGACAAGCGCATCATCCACCGGGCAAATGCCGTTCGCGACATCCAGAATATCATATACAATGCAATCCTGCACGCCCAGCAGCACGTCCTGATCGCGCAGGCCGATATCCGCATCCACAATGCAGACGCGCTGACCATTGCGCGCAATTTCCATGCCGAGGCAGGCGGAGAGGGTGCTTTTGCCCACTCCGCCCTTGCCGGAAGCAATAATCCAAGCTGTACCCATGTATTTGTGCAAGCCCTCCTTATGGCGCAAGGCTGTTGCCAATCGGCAGGTCATAGTCCACATCACTCTTGTCCCATTCCGGGAAAATCCAGTTCAGGAAGTCCTTCGCGGCGTAGGAACACATGGCGCCGGAATACCCGTGCGGCACATAGACGACGATGGCGACTTTCGGGTTGTCCAGCGGAGCAAAGCAGACGAACCAGCCGTTGTTTTCAAGGTCAATCTGGTTGACCTGTGCCGTTCCTGTTTTTGCACCCATCTTTTTCTGCCATTTGAAGTCGCTCCAGTAGCGTTTAGCAGTACCGGTATCGTCCGTAACGCCCTTCATCCCTTTGTGGATGAGGTTGAAGTATCCGTTTGTGTCGTTCAGGTCGTTGATCAGCACCGGGTCGCGGCGGGAAAGCACTTCGCCTTCCGGAGAGATGATGGAATCGACGATGGAAACGTTGTAGACCTTGCCGCCGTTGGCAACTGCCGTGACGTAGCGCGCGACCGCAATCGGCGTCACCGTCGTCACCGACTGCCCGATGGCGGTCAGAATCGTCTGCGAACCGCCCCACTTAATATCGTTGATGTAGTTGTAGGTGTCCGTAATGACGGAGTTGGAATACACCATCGAGCGGGGCATGTTCAGCTCTTCCATCAGGATGGTGCGCATGTTCTCTACCCACGAGGATTCGGGGTATGCCACCGCCATGTCCATCAGGCGCTTGGCGCAGGAGGACAGGCGCTCATTGTCGTATTCCATGCCGCGCGATTCACCGCACTTCTTCAGGTGTGACTTGATGGAGTTGAAAACGATAATCGGGCGCGAAGTGTCCTGCGACGATTCGCCCACCGGCTTCGTCGGGTCGTACAGCGTGTTCTGACTGCCGACGACGCTGCGGACTTCGCCGGGCAGGTCAATGCCGGTTTTGCTCGTCAGCCCGAACGCGGCAGCATACTGATATAGGCGGGTTTCGCCCAGACGGCTGCCGCACTCATAGAAGAAGTAGTTGCAGGAGTGCTCCAGCCCTTCCACAATCGTCTGGTAGTAGTGCTGGCTGCGGTAGCCCTCGGAAATCCAGCATTTCGGAGCGGTGGACAAGTCGGAGTTGTAGGCGGTGTAGTAGCCCATGTCCGAAATCATCTCGTCCGGCTTCAACACGCCGGAGTCCAGCGCGCCGAAGCCCGTTACCATCTTGAAAATCGAGCCGGGGGTTGCGCGCGAGCCGATGGCGTAGTTCAGCATCAGGTTGCGGTCATCGGACAGAATTGCGCGCGCCTCGTCGCCGCCTGCAACCAGCGCGTTCAGGTCATAGGTGGGGTAGTTCGCCATGGCCAGCACACGCGCCTGCATGTCCAGCACAAGCATCACGCCGTGTTCTGCCAGTTCCAGCGGGTAATGCTCCCAGTCGTAGGTGGCAATCAGCGTGCGGTTATCTTCCAGCCACTTGCTGGAGACCATCAAATCCTCCTGTTTGTCGCGGATGCGGGCGACGTTGGAGGCAATCGCGCGCTCCGCCACGGTCTGGTAGTTCACATCCAGCGTCAGCTTAACATTGTTGCCGTCCGACGGCTCTGTGTAGGAGATTTCGCGCACGATTTTCGACCAGTTGTTGCGTTCGACGACGCGGCTGCCCTTGCGCAGGGAACTGTTCTGCGTCAGCCAATCTTCCATCGACGATTCAATGCCGTCGCGCCCGATGGTGTCGTTGTAGCTGTACCCTTTTGCCTGCAGTGTCAGCCACATCGTGCGCGAAGGAATCTTGCCGATATAGCCGATGACCTGCGCTGCCAGCGTCTGCTTGGGGTAGACACGCTGTGTGCTTTCGGAGATGTCCATGCCCGGCAGCATCATCGACTTCGTTTCAATCTCCGTCACCGTCTCGAAGGGAACGTTCTTCGCAATCGTAATCGGCAGGGAGTTGTACAGGTTCATCTGCATTTCGGAAAAGACAGCCATGACTTTGAGCATCGTGTCCTCATCAACGATGATGCAGGGTACATAGCCGCTGTCGTCGCCGCGCTTCTCGATGTACGCCGCGCGGACTTCTTCTTCCTCTTCGGCGGAGTTGACCATGCGATAGCGGTGCTTGAGCGTTACCAGGCAGTCTTCCGGCGTGGGGTAGCTCTTCGCGGTCACATAGTTGTTGGAGCGCCATTGGCTTTCGCGTGTCTGCAGCGTCGCATCGGACACGCCCGAACCGAAATTGAACTCCCATTCGCCTGTCTCTTCGCTGCGCTGAATGACATAGCTGAATGCCAGCTTGCCGCCGTTGCGCTCGATAATTTTCAACGTGTCAATAATTGACTGCGTATACGTCTTGTAAACGCTGGAGGAGCTTTCGCTGGCGTCTTTATAGAAGGTAACATTGTAGACCATTTCGTCCGTGGCGAGAATCACGGAGTTCGCGTCGGTGATATTCCCGCGCTTGCCGGTCAGAGGAATCGTCTTTAAGCGGGTGGATTCCGTTTTTGTGGAATATCCCTCGCTGCTCTTCAGCTGCAAATTCACCAGACCGACAAACAGATAGGCAAACATCAGGATAAGGATAATCACAAAGACCAGAAAGCGACCCTTCACCTGTTCCGGCGCGTTGCCGTGATCTTGCTGATATTGGTTCACAATTCAGCCTCCTTTCACAGGGAAAAATAACATAATTCACCCGGCTGACCCGAAATCAGCCTTTCGCCATTGCTTTGGATACCGGCGCACCGAAGCCGAGCAGCCGACGCAGCGGCCACATCAGCACAACCGCGGTCAGCGTCGTCATCAGCGCATCGGTGAGCGCACGGGTGAAGAAAGCGCTTGTCAGTTCCGCGCTGCTCATTGCGATATAGATGATGCTTACGGCCTCATACAGCAGCGTCGCGCACAGGGCGCACAGGGGCGTGCGCAGATAAACACTGCGGTTGCGCCCCCGGCGGTGGTTCGACATGTCGTACTGCAATCTGGCGGCACTCTTGTCGGTGAAGAACAGCGACATCAGCATCGCGCAGATTGGGTAGAACACGAGGTTGAGCAGCTTCACACCCGGCACCATCGTTTCCAGCAGAATGCCGTACACCGCGCCGACCCAGAACGCCTTATAGCGCGGATAGCCGACAATCACTACCGATAAAATCACCAGCGGCAGATTGATGCTGACCGTCGTGTCCAGCTGCGGCATCACCGTGACATGGAAAAGGTAGCCGATGAAAACAACCAGAAGCAGGCGGATTTGCCGCCAAAACACGTTGCGCACGGCTTATTCCTCCCAGTCAAGGTCGCCCGGATTGAGCGTCCGGACAGGCGTCGGGCTTGGCGTGGGTGTCGGAGACGGGGTTGCCGTCGGGTTGAGCAGCGTCGAGTTGTACTCATAGACCGTTCCGCGCGGCGTGGGCACAGGCGACGGCGTAGGCGAGGGCGACGGTGTCGGGCTGGCGGTCGGGCTTGGTGTCACGGACGGCACTTCCGTCGGGGTCGCCGTTGCGCCGAACATGAGCGTCGAGCCGATTTTCAGTGTCGGATAGGGGCGAGCTGTCACCAGCGGAACGTACTCGTTGTATACTGCCGTGGAGTCGCGTCCTTCGATGGCTTCCGCTTCCGGCTTGTAACGCAGGATGATGACGTACTCCAAGTGCTGGAAGTCCGCCTGCGGTTCAATGACGACGTACTGTTTGTTGCCTTCCATGCCGCGGGTGGATTCGCGCACCGTGCCAATCGGGATGCCTTTGGGGAAGGAGAAGCCCACGCCGGAAGTGACCACTTGATCACCCGGACGCGGCAGGGAATCATCCGGCAGATAGTACATGCGGCAGAGCGCCGTGCCGTCCACGCCGAGCGTACCGCTGACGATGCCCTGATCGCGGCTGGACTGAATCATGCCGGCGATCGAAGCGTCGGAGTCGATAATCGTGCGGACGGTGCAGGACGTGTCATACACGGTTTCGGTGAAACCGACGAGTGCGCCGGAAATTGTGACCGCCATGTACGGCTCAACTCCGTCGCGGCTGCCCTTGTTGACCGTGAACACGGAGAAATAGGTGCCCTGTTCGCGGGCAATCACCTGCGCCGTCAGTGGATTCATGTTCGCGTTAGTGACAATTTCCTCCTGCATATTCGTGAACTGCGACAGCTGCTTTTCCAGCTCTGCGTTGCGGGCGACGACGGAGGCCAGCTCCATGTTTTCCGCTACGACGCGGTTATACTCCGCCTCCCAGTTCGAGCGCAGGCGCACCATGTAGAAGTAATCCGAAATGCTTTGCACGATGCCGGAGAACCACGTCTGCACCGGGGTGACGGCAGAGGAAATGGCGTTTTCCGGCAGCGTCAGCAGGGAAGAATCTTGGTACATCGTGCGGGACAACGCCATGATGCCAATAATGCCCAGCAGTATCACGCTGACCGTCCACACCAGAATCGTGCGCAGGACGGGATGACCTTTTTTCTTCTTGCCGCGCTTTTTCTCGTCTGCCGTGCGGGGCTTCTGCCCGTAGCCGCGGTCGATTTGCGCGTCGCTGCCCGCTTCGGGTGCTTCTTCCGGCGGCGTCTCCTTTTCCGGCGCGTACTCAGCTTCCAGATTATCCTCCATGTAAAACTCCATGGTCGGACGTGCCGGACGGCGGCCGCGGTCAATGCCCTGTCTCTTATACACATCTCCGAGCCCACGAGACCGGAGCCTATCTC
>ENA-OZGS01000414-OZGS01000414.1-human-gut-metagenome-genome-assembly--contig:-NODE-414-length-13477-cov-5.884443_pt1 | contig 13477 bp, 10 predicted proteins | sample MGYA00245121_ERZ653667 | MGnify/ENA primary metagenome ERZ653667 (study PRJEB26926, sample SAMN06165248) | human gut metagenome | biome: ENVO:00009003; feature: ENVO:2100002; material: ENVO:00002003...
ATCTACACGTAAGGAGTCGTCGGCAGCGTCAGATGTGTATAAGAGACAGTATTACGAGGCAGTCAAAACCTTGCAGGAACTTGCAGAACAGGGTGGTGCTAATCTGACCTTGATGGGCATTGAACCGACTTATCCTAGCGAGAAATATGGTTACATTATCCCCGAAAGTGGCGAAAATGTCAGCAAGGTCAAAGAATTCAAGGAAAAGCCGGATGTGGAAACTGCCAAGAAGTATCTGGCACAGAGCGCACTGTGGAATGCAGGCATCTTTGCATTTAAACTTGGCTATCTGCTGGACAAGGCTCATAGCATGATCAACTTCGAGGACTACCGTGACCTGTTCAATAAGTACGATACGTTGACTAAAATCAGCTTTGACTATGCTGTGGTCGAGAAAGAGTCCAGCATTCAGGTTCTACGGTATAGCGGTGACTGGAAGGATGTTGGCACATGGAACATGATGGCTGAGGTCATGGCAGACAAGACCAAGGGCAAGGCTGTTCTGGATGAAACCTGCGAAAATACCAATGTGGTGAACGAATTGAATATCCCGATCCTTTGCATGGGCTGCAAGGACATGATTATTGCGGCCAGCGGTGATGGTATTTTGATTGCTGATAAAGAGCGCAGCGGTTACATGAAGCCCTATGTAGAAAAAATCGAGACCGAGGCAATGTATGCTGAGAAGTCTTGGGGTAGTTATACGGTAATCGATGTGCAGCCCGGCTCTATGACAGTCAAGATTTCCATGAGAGCAGGTGAGCACATGACTTACCACATGCATAACTACCGTGAGGAAGTCTGGACTGTTGTTTCTGGTAAGGGCAAGGCAGTCGTAGACGGCATGGAGCAGGTGCTGCGTACCGGTGATGTGATCACCATTGCAGCGGGCTGCAAGCACACGGTTGAGGCTATCACTGCATTGGACATGATCGAAGTTCAGCTTGGTGATGAAATTAGCGTTGCTGATAAGATCAAATTCCCCATGGTGTAAGAACTAAGGGGTGATGGCTATGGAAATCATGAAATTGATTCCGACTGGCAAGGACTATCTGTGGGGCGGCACCCGACTCCGGGAAGAATACGGAAAGAAAATCGATTTGACCCCGCTGGCGGAGACATGGGAATGCTCCGTACACCCGGATGGGCCGAGCTATATTGCAAATGGCTCTTTCAAAGGTCAAACACTGGCCGAAGTTTTGAAAGCACATCCAGAGTACCTTGGCACAAAAGTGGAAAACGGCGAATTGCCTGTGCTGGTGAAATTCATCGATGCTAAGAAAGACTTATCTGTTCAGGTTCATCCTAATGATGAATATGCAAGAGAACACGAAGGCGACAACGGCAAGACCGAGATGTGGTATGTCATTGATGCTGATGAGGGTGCCAGCCTAATTTACGGCTTCCAGCATAAGGTGACGGAGGGAATTCTTCGGAAAGCAGTTGAAACTGGAACACTGGGCAAGCATCTGCAAAAGGTTCCGGTCCACAAGGGCGATACCTATTTTGTCCCGGCGGGGACCGTACACGGCATTGGAAAAGGTATTCTGGTGGCTGAAATCCAGGAAAGCTCTAATGTGACCTACCGTGTCTATGACTATGACCGTGTGGATAAGAACGGAAAAAAGCGTGAACTGCACTTTGATAAGGCTGTTCAGGTTATGGATATGAATGTTGAGCCGGATGTGAGCCAGAAAGCGAGAATTGTGAAATACTATTCTGGCTGTTCTCGTGAGCTGCTCTGCCGCTGCAAATATTTTGAAACGGAACGGATTCAGGTCACAAAGGGCTTCGCCTTTTCTGTAATGGATACCTCTTTTCAGGTGCTGATGTGCCTGAATGGATACGGTGAAGTACAGACAATGGATGCAGAGCAGAAGCCAATGCGATTCAGTAAAGGTGAAACACTTTTTTTGCCGGCTGGACTGGGCAGATGCTTGGTTGTCGGTGATGCAGAGTTGATAAAAGTTCGGTGCTGAGAAGGCGAATTGTGAGAGGAATAAAGTGGAATGAAGAAAATTTTACACATATCAAAATATTATTATCCTTTTTCGGGCGGCACTGAGCAAATTGCAAGAGATGTGGTTTTAGCACTTAAGGGCGAGTACGAGCAAAAGATTATTGCATTTAATGATGGTAAAGAAGACAAGGCTGATATTGTCGATGGAATTGAAGTGACAAAATGTGGCTGCTTTACAAAGATTGCAGCACAGTCACTGTCTACTTCGTATGGAAAGCAATTACATAGAGTGATGAAAGAATTTGATCCAGATATTGTTGTTTTCCATTACCCAAATCCATTTGTTGCAGCGTTGCTGTTAAGGGAACTAAGGAACACAAAAGCTAAACTTGTAGTGTACTGGCATCTTGATATCGTTCGCCAGAAATACTTGAAGCTTTTGTTTAATCCTCAAAATAGAAGTCTGCTTGCACGGGCAGATAAAGTTATAGCGACCTCTCCAAATTATATAGAAGGAAGCAAATGGCTTCAGTCTGTAAAAGATAAGTGTATCGTTGTACCGAACTGCATTAATGTGGAACGAATGACGATTACACCAGATATAGAAAAACGTGCAGCAGAAATTCGGGAAGAAAACAAAGACAAGACAATATGTGTTGCGGTAGGTCGTCACACTGAATATAAAGGTTTTACCTATTTGGTGCAGGCTAGTAAGCTTTTAGATGATCGGTTCCGAATTTATATTACAGGAACAGGAGAATTGACTGAAAAACTTCATGAAGAAGCAAGAGGGGACAATAAAATTACGTTTACCGGACGTATTGATGATACAGAACTGAAAGCGTTGATCCTTGCTTCGGATATGTTCTGCTTCCCGTCCATCTCAAAAAATGAGGCATTTGGCTTGGCACTGGCGGAGGGTATGTATTATGAAAAGCCCACTGTCACATTTACAATTCCGGGGTCTGGCGTCAACTATGTTAGTTTGAATAAAGTCACAGGAATTGAAGTTGAAAACCGTAATGTCGAAAAGTATGCAGAGGCCATGCGGACGCTTGCTCAGAATAAAGAGTTGAGCTCTAAATATGGTAAAGCGGGCAAAGAGCGAGTTGAAAATAATTTTTTATCAACGCAGTTCTGCACAAATATAAATACAGTGATAGATAGCCTTTGAGAATGGGACGGACTAATGAGACCAATTATTATAAACGGTAGATTTTTACTTCATCGAACAACAGGAGTAGAAAGATACGCCAGAGAAATTATTGAGGAACTGGATAAAATTATTTTGCCGGGAAGCATAACGATGGCTGTTCCTCCGGAAATAGAAAATGTGCCAGTCTATCAGAATATCAAAGTAATAAAAACGGGAAAATTTAAAAATCGGCTATGGGAACATATTTCTTTTCCATGGTATGTGCATAAACAAAAAGGAGTCTCCCTGAATCTGTGCAATGTTGCCCCATTGCCATCGCCGGGCGTGGTTTGCATCCATGATGTGAAGATAAAGGCAACACCGCAGTATTTTAGCAAGAAATTTCTGCTATGGTACGAAATTTTATTTGGAAATGCTACGAAAAGGGCAAAGAAGATAATTACGGTATCGGAGTTTTCTAAATCTGAGATTGTGAAATATTTCAAAGTGAATCCAGATAAGGTTACGGTGATCCCAAATGCATGGCAGCATTATGAAAGAATCGGATATGATGAAGATGCACTTAGTACATATAGTCTGAAAAAGAACAATTACTATTTTTCAATGTGCAGTTTAGAGCCGAACAAAAATTTTAAGTGGATTGCAGAAGAAGCAAAAAACAATGCAGACATGACCTTTGCGGTTGCGGGTTCTATCAACAGAAAGGTTTTCTCCGAAGGGCTGGGCTTTGAACTGCCACCAAATATGAAACTTCTTGGTTTTGTCAGTGATGAAGAAGCTAAGACTTTAATGAGAGACTGTAGAGCTTTCTTGTTTCCGACTTTCTATGAGGGATTTGGTATCCCTCCGCTGGAAGCTATTAGCGCAGGAGCAAAGCAAGTGGTGGTTTCGGACACACAAGTTATGCATGAAATATTTGGCGATGGTGTGATTTACGTGGACCCGAGTAACTACAATATTGAACTGTCAGATTTTCCGGAAATATCGGAGACACGGATTTCTGAGCTGCTGAAAAAGTACAGCTGGAAAAAATCGGCGGAAACTTTGTTGAAGCTGCTGCAAAATATTGATCAGGGGTTAGATAAATGAAGATAGGCATAAATGTTTCGGTGCTGAAAGCAGGAGAAAACATATCTGGTATAGGGTATTATACATATAGGATCGTTAAAGAATTGTTAGATAACGATACAGAAAATGAATACTACTTATTCAGCAACTGTGAGCTTTCCGTTCATTTTCCGGAGAACAGTAGAGTGCATAATATATTGTACCCCTGCAAGAATCGCCTGCTTTGGTCAAGGTATCTTCTAGGATGGCAAATTCGGAAGTTGAACCTGGATATATTTTGGTCACCTACCCATAATCTGCCATTTGTAAAGCAGAAAAAAACAAAATACTATATGACAGTGCATGACATTGCAAATCATATTCTGGAAAATATTTCGCAGAGCAAAAGTAGCCAGCAAAAGTATCTGAGACTCATTCTTGACCATTCCTGCAAAATTGCTGACAGAATTATTGTTCCGTCAATCGCAACAAAAAATGATCTTGTAGAGCATTTTGACGTTGACCCTCGAAAAATTTCTGTCATTTACGAGGGCGGAGATAAGGAAACCAACGTAAAGCCAGCAGGTGAACAGGAACTTAAAGAAAAATATCAGATAAAAAAGCCATATTTTCTGTATGTTGGAACACTCCAGCCTAGAAAAAATATTGAAACGATCGTCAACGCATTTTTGTGCCTTGCCAAAGAAGAGTTAACATCGCAGCTTGTGCTGGCAGGTGGAACAGGCTGGGGCATGGATAAAGTTCTTGAAAAAATACAAAAGAGCGAATCCAAAGACCGTATTGTTCTGACAGGATACGTCTCAGAAGAGGAAAAGGCCGGACTTTACAAAAATGCCGAAGCATTTCTGTTCCCATCGCTGTATGAGGGCTTTGGAATTCCGATTTTGGAAAGTTTTAGCTATGGTGTACCGGTTATTACTGCCAAAAATTCTTCGCTGCCGGAAGTTGGCGGGGATGCGGCTATCTATATTGAAAATGTCATGTCATCTGAGGAACTGGAAGAACGTATGAAAATGGTTCTTGGTTTAAGCGAGGCCGACCGGATTTTATTGTCGGAAAAAGGAATCCGTCAGTTTAACAGATTTACGTGGAAAAAATGCGCGAGAGAAATTTCTGAGCTTTTTTGCGGAAAAAACGGTTTGACCTGCAAAGGAAATCCGACAGCGTTTGAATACATAAAACGATAGGGCAATTATAATGATTGAAACAGCTACTCTAACTTGGTTCTCAGGAAATTACGGATCAATAATGCAGGCATTCGCACTGCAAAGAACGGTAATGGAATTGGGATATGGCAACCATATCATCAATTATGTACCCAATAAGTGGGAAAAACTTGCTTTTTTTTGTAAAAGTTCAGCCAGATTTGTGACGCTTAAAGCAAAAATTGAAAACAAGAAAATTGAATCAAAATTTCTAAACAGAGAAGAAATTGATCTCAAAAATAAGAAGTTTGAAGAATTTTATAAACAATCGCTTGCTCTCACAGAAATGATTCCGACACAGAAACAGATGCAGAGTTTGAACAGTCAGTATCACATATTTTTGTGTGGAAGCGATCAAATATGGAATCCGAATTATTTCAAGAAGTGTAATTTCTTGGATTTTGTTTCAGATTCAAATCAAAAAATCGCGTATGCGCCAAGTGTTGGCACGACACAGCTTACAGAAAATGCAAAAAGAAAAATGAAACCATATCTGGATCGTTTTGATAAAATTTCTGTAAGAGAAGAATCTAGCAAAAGTCTGATAGAATGTGTTGTAGACAAACCGGTTCAAGTGGTTTGCGATCCGGTGTTTTTGCTGTCCAGAGAAAAATGGGTTGAAAATATGCAATTAAAAGCGCCGGAAGGAAAATACATCCTGTGTTATTTTCTGGGCGATAATCCTGAATATCAGAAGACGGTCAAGAAGCTGAGGGACATCTTGAACATAAAAGTCAAAATCATTCCAACAAATACATTTGGCTATGCTCTAGGTTTTGAAACGCAGAAGACTGTCGGTCCGAAGGACTGGCTCAGCCTGCTGTATGGTGCGGAATTTGTGCTGACAGATTCTTTCCACGCAACGGCATTTTCTATTATTTTTAATAAGAACTTTTATGTTCTGAAGCGGTTTTCGGATACCAGTTCCAAATCACAGAATTCGAGAATTTATCATCTCTTGAACATGGCAGGGCTTGGGGAACGTATCTGGCAGGATAATATTGATGTGAGCCGCATCGAAAATGATACATGGAAGACAGTTGACGAGAAAATGAAGGTGGAAAGAGAAAAATCTTTATCGTGGCTGAAAAATGCATTAGAGGATAAGTAAGTATAGATAATCGAGCATTTAAGGAATGGAATAAATGAAACTATTCGTAGATAAAAAAGATTGCTGCGGCTGTGCAGCATGTGCAAATATATGCCCTAAATCTGCAATAACGATGGAAAAAGATGAAATCGGGCAGTACTACCCTCGAATCAACGAAGCGCTGTGCGTTGATTGCGGGACATGTATGCGTGTATGCGATTTTCAGAAAAAAGACGAGAACCAGTTTGGACATCAGGTACTGTCAGCTTATGGTGCCGCATCCAAAAATGAAAGTCTGATAAAAAAATCTGCTTCCGGCGGCATGTTTGCACAGCTGGCAGAGTTTTTTCTGGAAACGGGCGGTGTTGTCTACGGGGCTGCAATGCTGGGGGATGACAAGCTGTGGGTAAAGCATATTCGTGTGGAAGATAAAGCTCAGCTTTATCTGATTCAAGGTTCAAAATATATCCAGAGCGATATCGGTGATACATATCAGAAGGTAAAACAGGACTTGGTAAGGAAGGCAGGTCCTGTTTTCTGGCACTCCGTGTCAGGCAGCGGCGTTGAGAAGTTTTTTGAAGAAGGATTACGAAAATCTTATTGTTGTAGATATTGTCTGTCATGGAGTTTCCACAGCGCAGATTTTTCAGGATTACATAAGTTTTCTCGAAAAAAAGAAAAATATAAAAATTACAAATTTTGCATTTCGGGATAAATCCATTGGCTGGGGGCTGGATGCAAAATATGAATACTTGAAAAAAGGTAAACTCAAGACAAAGAGGCTGTATTATAAACTTTCCTCATTTTACAATAATTATTTGAAAGCTACGAATTATAGAGAAAACTGCTACCATTGTAAATATGCCTGTCCATCCCGGATTGGCGATATTACCCTTGGGGATTTTTGGGGCGTTGAGAAAAACCAGCCGGATTGCCTGCGTGAAAATGGCGGAGTATTTGATGAGAAAAAAGGCATCTCGTTCTGTCTGGTAAACTCTCAACGCGGAGCAGAATTGTTTGAGAAGATTTCGTCTGAGATAAATTATGCTGACAGTGATTTTGAAACGATCTCCAAACAGAACGGGAATCTGTTAAAACCGACAACCATGCCGCTAAGCCGGAATGAAATCATGGAGCTTTATAAACAGAAGGGGTACGAAGCGGTAGACCAACTATACTGGAAAAAAATCGGATACAAAAAGATCTACTACTATATTCTGGCAAAGGCACCAAGAGATCTGAAAAAGAAAGTCAGAACATTAGTAAAAAAATAAGGAACGCAAGATATGAAAATATTACTAGTCAATACCTATTATTATCCGGAAATATATGGCGGTGCGGAGTACAGTGTAAAAAAATTGGCTGAGGAACTAATACGCCAAGGCAATACGGTAAAAGTTTTATGCACTGGCAACGAAGCAAGGCACGAGCTAATCGACGGGGTAGAAGTAATAAGGATTATATCACGGAACGTGTGCCGGGGCTGTGAAGCTGCAAAGTACCCTTTATACAAAAGAGTAATAAGACGAACTCTCGATATTTGGAATCCGTTTAATAAGGCGAAAATCGATAAGGTATTGGAAGAATATAAACCTGACGTTGTTCACACAAATGGATTATACGACCTTTCTACAATCGTATGGGAAGCTGCCTATAAAAAGAAGATCAAGATTGTGCATACATTGCGCGATTATCATTTGCTCTGCCCATTTACTTCCCTGCATTGCAGCAAAGTGGAGGATGAGTGTCCGTACGTGCCGCCTAAAGTATTTTGCCGTATGCACAGAACGGTAAACAGACAAAAATCTAGATATGTCGATGTTGTTACAGCACCGTCAAGCGTGACACTGAATCTGCTGATAAATAACAAGTTCTTTGCTTCGAGTGAAAAAAAGGTGATTCCGAATGCAACGGAATTTGATATTTCGGAAATTCGTGAGCTGCTTGCAAAAAGAGAAAACGCAGGTGCCCGAAACATTAAATTTGCCTATCTGGGAACTTTGAGTGAACAGAAGGGAATCCGGTGGATGATTTCTTCGTTTCAGGATTTATTGGAGGATGCGGAACTGTATATCGCCGGGAAAGGAAGTCTGCGCGATTATGTGGAAGAACAGGCACGGAACAACAAAAAAATTCATTTTGTTGGCTTTTTGAATGAAGCGCAGGTAGATGAGCTGCTCAAAAAGTGTGATGTTCTGATTTGCCCCTCCCAGTGGCAGGAGCCTTTTGGTCGAGTGGTGTTGGATGCATATAAACATGCTATGCCTGTGATTTGCAGCGACCAAGGGGCGCTTCCCTCACTGGTGGACGATGGAAAAACGGGCTTTGTTATAGAATCGGGAAATCAACAGGCTTTGACAGCTGCAATGCAACATTATGTAGAAACAGAAGGTGATATTTGCAAACATGCCGCAATGGGAGTTGAAAAGCTAAATTTGTATTCGCTGGAAAATCAGGCAAGGGCCTTCTGTGAAATTTACGAATGATGCAAAACAAAAATCTAATCGATATTTTTGTCACTCTTGAACGCAGAACAAGCAAGTTGAGGAGATAAGATATGAGTATTGTTGCTGTAATACTGGCTTCAAGTTTGGCAGTATTATCTTATAAAATTGAAAAAAGACTCTATAATCCAGTGACACTATTTTGTGGAATATGGGCGCTGGTCATATTATTTGCAGCCCTACATCTATATGGAATGAAGGAAGTTTCGGATTATGCCTACTCGATTATGACTTTGGGCATCGTATGTTTTTCCCTTGGAAGTTATATGGCTTTATCGATTCGAAAACGCTTCAAAATAGAATGGACTCGCAAAAGGCAGCCGGTCAATGCATCTGGAAATTATAGTATCAATTATCCTGTTGTATATCTGGTAGGTATCATTGTACTTGTTTATCTTATTGTCGAAAGCATCGTTGCCTTTTTTGCGTATCGCAGTGGTGTTCAAATGAATGAACTACGTTCATCTATGATGGGATATTCCACGACCGGTTACGCAAGTGGAATGGCTTTGCTACGGCAGGGGCCACTTGCGCTGATCTACTCATTTGTGTTTTTACCGGGCTTCTATTCTCTTCTTCTAGTAACAAGTGTGGACGTTATCATCGGGCAAAAAAACAGACTCCTTATTGTAATGAGTATAGTTGCTGTTGTACTGAAAAATTACGCAGAGGGATCAAGAATGTGCTTGACACATCTTGTGTTGTATTTTACCCTTCTTTTGTTAATTTACAAGAGAGGTGTTTTGTCCCCAAAAGCAAAAAAATGGATTAAGCGAACGGTCGTAATAATCGTTGTTGGTTTTCTGGTTGTGTCAAATATTCGATTCTCTGAATCAGAAAAAACAATGGCGCAACAATTATATATGTATTTTACTTGTACCGTGCCACTCTTTGATTATTGGTTGGCCTTTGAAAAGTCAACAGGAATTCATACATATGGAGCGGTATCCCTACTTGGGCTTTTAAGGTTTCCGTGCAATATTTTAAAAATGGTAGGAATCACATTCCCCACGGTGATACTGAACAATGCAAATGAAATTGCAGTCAACTGGGACTCGTTTGTAAATATAGGCCCAAAATTGAACTACAACTCTTATGTTACTTTGTTTTTGTATTTTTATAAGGATGCAGGTATTCTTGGAGTAATCATAGGTTCACTTTTATTCGGATTTGTATGTGGTAGGACGTATAAAAACTTAAAGCAAGAGGTGGTAAAGGGAAAAACACCACTTCGTTTAACATATGTCTATGTGTTGCTTGGCTGCTTTATAATACAGTCGTATATAAGATTTTTCTTTTCACGAACCGATTATGCAATGATCTTATATTATGCCCTTATTTTTTTTAAGAGAAATAAAGAACAACCGTTGGAAACAGCAGAATTTGAAAAGTCGTTATCGTAAAGTGAGAAAGATAAAATGAAAAGTCAATCCAGTATTAAAAAGAATTTTATCTATCAGATGATCTATCAGATACTGATTATTATACTTCCTTTTGTAACATCGCCTTATATTGCTAGAACAATTGGTGCTGAAGGGCTTGGAACATATTCATATAGCTATTCAATTGCGTATTACTTTGTCCTTTTTTCAATGCTCGGCCTTGCAAACTATGGAAATCGAGCGGTTGCACAATGCAGAGATAATCAGGAAGACTTGAACGAAACATTTTCTAATATTGTAACATTACATATAGCTTTTTCGGCCATTTGTTGTGTGGTGTATATTTTGTATGTGGTTTTTCTGGCCAAAGAAAAGCTATATGCAGGAATTCAATTTGCTTATGTATTAAGCGGCCTATTTGATGTGAGCTGGTTCTATTTTGGGATAGAAAAATTTAAATTGACAGTAACAAGAAATATCATTATAAAAATATTAAATGTTGTTTGCGTATTTGTTCTCGTTAGAAATGCAAATGACCTATGGAAGTATTGTGCAATTATGGCTGTCGGTATGCTGATAAGCCAAATTTCTTTATGGTTTCCTTTAAATAAGTTCGTTGCATTTCAAAAGCCGACGTGGAAAAAAATGAGACCGCATATCGAACCGCTTCTGATTTTATTTATCCCGGCAATTGCAGTTAGCTTATATAAATATATGGATAAGATCATGATTGGCGCAATGAGTAATAAAACTCAGCTTGGATTTTATGAAAACGCGGAAAAGGTAATTAACATCCCACTTACAATCATTACGTCATTTGGCACGGTAATGCTTCCCAAAATGTCAAATCTGGTAGCTTCTCACGACAGAAAAAAAACAAATCAGTATATATCGCTGTCAATGAAATATGTGATGTGTTTGTCCTTTGCACTGGCATTTGGATTAGCGGGAATTGGAAAAGTTTTTGCTCCCGTTTTCTGGGGTCAGGAGTTTATGCTTTCGGGTGTGCTGATTATGGGACTCTCGATTACGATTCCTTTTATGTCGTTTGCAAATGTCATTCGGACACAGTTTTTGATTCCATCAGAAAAGGATAAAGAATACCTTTCTTCTGTTATTGGTGGTGCAGTAGTTAATCTAATTGCGAACACGCTGCTGATTTCAAGAATCGGAGCAATTGGTGCGACGATTGGTACGATTCTTGCCGAAATTTTTGTTTGCGTGATTCAGACGTTGAGTGTAGGAAAAGAACTCCCGGTGCTACGATATATAAAAAGTATATGGATGTTTGCTCTTTTTGGAGTGACTATGTTTGCAGGAGTGTTCTATATCGGAAATGTTATGGAAAACAAAGTATCAACATTGTTTCTACAGATTATCTGTGGAATGCTGATATACGGAACACTTTGCATGATATATTTTGTTTATACAAAAGATGAGATGATTCTTAAAATGTTGAGAAAAATAAAGGGGAAAATTAGATAATCCCCAGAATATAGTTTATATCTGAGTTTACCAGGGATTATGCGTCTTAGATTGCAGAAAAGCAATCTGAACAGAAAGCACTTCCTTCCAAAGTTGCATCTATTACGGAAAATATAGATTCTTTGAAAGCGAAGAAGGCATTACTGAAATTCCTTAACAATGAAATTGTTAAGCTAGAAGAGAAAAACAGAAATAGAAGTCGTTCTGAAAAACTGCTCACTGAAGGCATGAGCACAGATGAAATCCCCGCAAAAATGAAATAACCTTGAATCCCACGATGAACAGGTGTGTTGCCTGATTATCGTGGGATTTTTGCTTTATAACGTATTTTTAGAAATACTAGTAATGTTCTGGCTGAGAGCCTTACCGTTTTTCTTTTTGTCCAAATTTGTGAAATTTTCAAAACTGTATTCCAAAACGGCCCTGCGGATTCCTATTAGTGTAGGGGATTTCAAAATCTTTTGTGAAACGGCTTTCCTCTAGTTTTATGAGTGGAAAATAAACAAAATCTATATTCTAAAATTAGGCAGTTCAACAAAATTTGAAAAACTGGTTGCCAAACACCCCTTTTAGAATGTTATAGGTAGAGGGGAACGTTGGAAAAATGAATTTTCTTTGAACTTTCAAAAGACCCGGTTTAAAAACACCCCTTAAAGTTTGTATAGGGTATAGGAAGTGTTTTCAAAAGTAAGCCAATTCGCTACGGTATCACTGATGAAATTCCCTAATTCCTTACAAAGCTACATCGCACCTTGAAAATCGCATGAACCACCCCAGCAGGATACCTCTGGTACTGAATGTGCATTCTGCGCGTCTTACCGGAAAATACGCCGGAGAAAATCGGGCAGGAACGGGCCGGGACAGAGTGGACGGTAGTTAAGAGCAAGATTCGCCTTTGTATACGAAAACGCTCCTACGGGCAGTTTCTCTACGGCGGCATCTTGATGGGGATTGCGCTCCCCATACCCTCACATCGTGCAAAATCACATGATTTTGCCTATTGGTGGCCTGCTGCAGCAGGTCACAGCCGGAGTGCAGATGCACTGCCGGGAAAATCAAATTCTTGATTTTGGAAAGGAGACCCCATGCCACAAACGAAGAAAAAAGTGAAATCTATCGTAAAGACAAAAGTAATCTCCGCACGAGTTACAGAAGTAGTACATGAACTTTTACACCAGCAGGCAGAAGATGCCGGGATGACCCTCTCTGAATTTGCAGCGCAGATGCTGATGAAAGGCCGCGTGAATACCTCGTATGTGTTCTATGTCCACCCGGACGAGATCGAAGCCATCACACGGGAGTTTGCCGCCATCGGGAACAACCTGAACCAGATCGCGGCGTTCTTCAATAGCGGCGGTATCCAGTCGCGCGCTATGCTCGAAAACATCAACCATGCGATTTCCTGTATTTTTGAAATGCGGGAGCAAGTTGCAGAAATGGCAGGAAAGAACTATGGCAATCTTAAAGCACATCGCAAGTAAGAGCTCCAACTATGGTGCTGCGCTGGAGTATTTGATTTTCAAGCATGACGAACTTCGGAAAACTCCAATCTTTGACCATAACGGAAATCGCATCATGCGGGATGAGTTTTATCTGGACGGTCTGAACTGTGAACCCTATTCCTTCG
>ENA-OZGS01000420-OZGS01000420.1-human-gut-metagenome-genome-assembly--contig:-NODE-420-length-13342-cov-8.490555_pt1 | contig 13342 bp, 15 predicted proteins | sample MGYA00245121_ERZ653667 | MGnify/ENA primary metagenome ERZ653667 (study PRJEB26926, sample SAMN06165248) | human gut metagenome | biome: ENVO:00009003; feature: ENVO:2100002; material: ENVO:00002003...
AAACTTTGCCCGCACCATCGATGCCGGCATGAACATCCTGAACAACATGATCGACCGTCTGGAGAAGGCACACCAGAAGCTGCTGAGCGGCATGGACGCCTTCAAGCTGAACGATACCTTCGGCTTCCCGCTGGATCTGACCAAGGAGATCGCCGCCGAGCAGGGTCTGGAGATCGACGAGGACGGCTTCCACGCAGAGATGAAGAAGCAGAAGGAGCGCGCCCGCGCTGAGCGTCTGAAGAAGAACATCTCCGGCTGGAGCGAGGATCTGTTCGGCGCACTGGAGGCCGAGCCCACCGTCTTTACCGGTTACGACACCCTGACCGACAAGGGCACTGTTGTGGCGCTGAGCGATGAAGAGACCCTGACCGATGCCATTGCCACCGACGAGGAGGCAAAGGACGGCGTGCTGGTGGTGCTGGATAAGACCCCCTTCTACGCTGAGATGGGCGGTCAGGCTGCCGACCACGGCGTACTGAACGGTGCCGAGTGCAGCCTGCGTGTGCTGGACGTGAAAAAGACCCCCAAGGGCTACTACGTCCACACCTGCGTGCTGGAAAGCGGCATTGTGAAGGTGGGCGATGTGCTGACCGCACAGGTGGACAAGGGCTACCGCATGGCCATTGCCCGCAACCACACCGCTACCCACCTGCTGCAGGCTGCCCTGCGTGAGGTGCTGGGCGACCATGTGCATCAGGCTGGTTCCTATCAGGATGCCTCCATCACCCACTTCGACTTTACCCACTTCAGCGCCGTGACCCCCGAGGAGCTGGCACGGGTGCAGAAGATCGTCAATGATAAGATCTTTGACTCCATGAACGTCACCGTGCAGGAGATGCCGGTGGAGGAAGCCAAGAAGCTGGGCGCAATGGCTCTGTTTGGCGAAAAGTACGGCAAGGTGGTCCGCGTGGTGGATATCGAGGGCTGGTCTACCGAGTTCTGCGGCGGTACCCATGTCAAGAACACTGCCCAGATCGGTGGCTTCAAGATCGTCAGCGAGTCCTCTGTGGCTGCCGGCATCCGCCGTATCGAAGCCGTCACCGGTCGCAACCTGCTGATTCGTGCAAACCTGCAGGAGGCCATGCTGCATGATGTGGCCAACACTCTCAAGGCCAACAATGTGGCTGCTCTGCCCGCCCGCGCCGAGGCTGTGATGGCTGAGAACAAGGCCATGAGCCGCGAGCTGGACGAGATGAAGGCCAAGATCGCCGCCTCCAAGGTGGACAGCCTGTTCGACAATGCCGAGGAAGCAGACGGCGTGAAGATCGCTTCTGCATACTTTACCGGTACCACCGGCGATACCCTGCGCGGTATGTGCGACAGCATCCGCGACAAGGCCGTGAACCCTGTGGTGGCTGTTCTGGTGGGCAAGGCCGAGGATAAGATCACCATGGCTGTTACCGTGAATAAGCTGGCACAGGAAAAGGGCCTCAAGGCCGGTGTGCTGGTCAAGGAGCTGTCCGCTATTGCCGGCGGCAAGGGCGGCGGCAAGCCGGACTTTGCAATGGCCGGTCTGAAGGACGAGACCAAGATCGACGAGGCACTGGCTTCTGTGAGCGCCATCGTCAAGAAGGCTCTGGGCTAAAAAGATCCATGTCCCCGCCCGGTGCCGGATGCGCGCCGGGCGGCGGGCTTTTGTAGAAGCAGGAAGGAGTGTTCCCCCATGGAAGATTGTCTGTTTTGCATGATCGCAGAGGGCAAGATCCCCTCTAAAAAGCTGTACGAGGATGACCAGGTAGTGGCATTCTACGACATCAACCCGCAGGCAAAGGTGCATTTCCTTGTGGTTCCCCGCAAGCACATCTCCTCTGCCGCTGTGCTGACCGAGGAGGATGGTGCCCTGCTGGGCCACATCTTTACCGTTATCGCAAAGCTGGCCAAGGAGCAGGGATTGGAAAACGGCTACCGCATCATCTCCAACGTGGGCGAGGACGCAGGCCAGACCGTGAAGCATCTGCATTTCCATGTTCTGGGCGGCGAAAAATTGCCTGTCTGATTCCAATACGAAAGGGAGATTTTGATTATGGCTGAAACTTATACCCTGCATGTTGCAGGCCTGACCCGTGAGCTGACCATCTGCAAGGTGAACGACCACATGGACATTGCAGCTTTCATCATGCTGGGCGATGCCGAGCTGACCGTAGCTGCTGCTGCGGAGCTGCTGAAGAAGTGCCCGGATTTTGATATCCTGCTCACCGCCGAGGCCAAGGGCATCCCCCTGGCCCACGAGATGAGCCGCCAGAGCGGCAAGCCCTACGTCTGCGCACGCAAGGGCGAAAAGCTGTATATGACCGACCCTGTCGTGGTGGAGGATCAGTCCATTACCACCGCAGGCAAGCAGAAGCTGGTCATCGACCGCAAGGAGCTGGACAAGATGAACGGCAAGCGCGTTCTGGTGGTGGACGATGTCATCTCCACCGGCGGTTCCCTGAAGGCTCTGGATGCTCTGGCCGAGCAGACCCAGTGCACCATCGTGGGCCAGGCCGCTGTTCTGGCCGAGGGCGACGCAGCCGAGCGCAAGGATATCATCTTCCTGGAGCCGCTGCCCCTGTTCTTCCACTAAGCCGTCATGCGACGCCCGCTCTGCGTTTTCTGCGCCGGAATGCTGGGTGTTGAATTAGTGTATGCTTTTTTGCCGCAAACGGAACTTTTTGTGCCGTTTGCGGCATTTTTTGTTGCCCTTTGCCTGCTGCTCTGCATCTTTGAAAAGACGCGGGCGGCAGCGCTGTGCATCCTGCTGGGGGCCGCTGCGGGCATGGCGTCCGTGCTGTACACCGAGAACCGGATGGAACAGCTTCGGGTGCGGTACGCCGGGCGTCCGCTGGTGCTGACGGCAGAGGTGGAAACGGTCTCGGACTCCTATTACCCCGGCATCGTGGATGCGGTCCTGCATGTGAAAGAAGTGAACGGCCAGACGGTGTCCTTTCGGGTGGAGTGCGAGACGCTGCCGGACTGCGAAGCAGGCCAGCGGGTGCAGGGACGCTTTACCCTGGCGGCACCCGCAGCAGGCAGCCGGGTGGACCGATACACCGACGGCATTGCCCTGCTGGCCGTACCGGACGAAGACAAACCGGATCTTGAAGTTCTGGGCGAGAGCGGCAGCTTCCGCGCCCGCACCCACCGCCTGCAGCAGAAACTCAGTGCATCCCTGCGCCGCCGCATGGATGGCAGCACCGGCGGTGTGCTGGCAGCTATGACGGTGGGTGACCGCAGCCATCTTTCAGCGGCGCTGCGCAGTGCTTACCGGGGTGCGGGCCTGTCCCATGTGCTGGTGGTCAGCGGTATGCATGTATCCATCCTCTGCGGCGACATCCTCAGCTTCCTCATCCCCTATGAGTGGGAGCAGAGCTACCGCAGCCGCAAGCGTCGGGCCGTGTTCCGCAGTCTGCTGGCCTTTCTGCTCATGGGCGTGACCGGCTTCACGCCCTCGGTGTGCCGTGCGGCGGTGGCAGTGTGGGTGAGCGCGCTGGGCGTGTGGGTCTACGGTGCACCGGACACCCTCACCTCGCTGGCCGTTGCGGGCATTGCCATGACCGCGGGCAACAGCTATGCAGCCTGTGATATCGGCTTCGAGCTCTCGTTTGCGGCTGTGCTGGGCACCGTGGCGGGCGGTGCATGCGTCCGCCGCGCCCGGGAGTGGTACTGCCGCCGGTTCTGGAAAAAGGCGAAGAACCCGGTCAAACGCCCGTGGTGCCTCAAGCTGCCAATGCGGCTGTGGGGCCTGGCGGAAAGCGCCTGCATCGCGGCTTGTGCGTCGGCTGCCACCTTCCCGGTGCTGGTGCTGCGGGGGCTGAGCGCCAGCGTGTGGGCGGTGGCATCCAGTGTGGCCGTGCTGTGGCTGGTCCAGCCGATGCTGCTGCTCGGCCTTGGCACGGCTTTTGCCGGGCTGGTCCCGGCCCTTGCGCCGGTGTATGGGCTGCTGTCCCGTGCGGCCGTGCTGCTCACCGGCCTGATGGACCGCTGGGCGCTGTGGCTGGCCGAAAAGCCGGGCACCGGTCTTTATTTTGACACGGCCTATGCGGCCATCGTCTGCCTTGTGCTCATCGGGCTGTGCTGGCTTGCATTCCGCTGGAAGGTGCGCCTGCGTGCAGCCGTACCCTGCATCCTGTTGACGGCGGCGGTGGCCGTCGGGCTGGGCAATGCCCTCAGCCGGGACGTGGTACACATCGACCTTGTGGGCAGCGCCAACGCGCCGGCGGTGGTCATTACCCAGAACGAGACGGCCGTGGTGCTGTTCCGGGGTGGGGCATCGACACAGAACGCTGTGGAAAACCAGCTGGCCCGGCGGGGCGTGCAGACCGTGGAACTGCTGGTGGACCTGCGCACGAAGCCGCAGACGGTCTGCACGCTGGAAGCGGCGCGGACCGTCCGGGCCGAACAAATGGCGGCGAACACGGCACAGGAGCTGCGGTGCACACCGGCACGGGTGGAAGTGCTGCGCACCCGGGGCGGCAGCCTTGCGCGGCTGACCATCGGCAACCGGCAGTTTGTTGCCCTCAGCGGAAATGTGGAACTGGCAGAGCCGGTCTCAGCACAGTGGCTGCTGGCATCGCCTGCAAAGCCGACGGCAGTCCGGTATGGGAATGTGCTGGCGTTGCGCCGGTACGATTGGCTAGAGAGTGGGGATGCACTGCCTGCATCCCTCAGCCTGCGCCGGGGCGGCGGACTGAAGGCAGAGTAACGCTTTGCATTTGTGCCGGAGTGTGGTACAATAAAACAATATGAGGGAAGGGAGGTGCCTGCATGGCCACCGAAGCAAAACTGCGGCAGCTGGCCGACAAAGGCTGCCCGGTCTACTATTTTTATTCCAGCGAACGCTACCTTGTGCGGCAGGCGGTGGCGGCGGCCACCCGCATCCTCACGGCCGACAGCGACGAGGATGCCACCGTGCTGGACGGCGCGGCCCCGGAGATCGAACAGCTCATCATGGCGGCGGGCACTATCTCCTTCTTCGGCACCCGGCGCGTGGTGGTGCTGCCGGAGGTGGAGCCCGGCGGCTACGGCGACAAAGACCTGGAGGAACTCTGCAGCACCCTTGCCAGCCTGGAAAACGCCGTGGTGGTGCTGGGCAGCGTGTTTGAGCTGGAGCGCAATAAGCTCAAGATGGGCAAGCGGGCGCAAAAGCTCCTTGCCCAGTGCAAAGCCCTTGGCTACACCGAAGAACTGGCAAAGCCCAAGCCCTTTGAGCTGAAAGTGATGATGATCGACCGCGCCAAAGAGCAGGGGGCCACCCTGCCGGAGGGGGCTGCCACGGCTCTGCTGGAGCGCTGCGGCGAGGACCCCTTCCTGCTGGAAAACGAGGTGGACAAGCTCTGTGCGCTGTCCGGCTACCAGACTGTTTCCACGGCTATGGTGGCCGAGATGAGCACGGTGAGCCTGGATGCGGACGTGTTCGAGATGATCCGCATGATCACAGCCAAAAACGCCACCGGTGCCTGCAAGAAGCTGCAGACTTTGCTGCGGCTGCAGCAGGAGCCCATTGCCATCACGGGTGCCATGATCGGCAGCTATGTGGACCTGTATCGGGTCAAGCTGGGGGCTGCAAAGCGCAAACCTTATGGCACCGTGTTCAAGGATTTCGGCTATAAGGGCAGCGACTACCGGCTCAAGCGCTCGGCGGAAACGGCGTCGCACTATACGCTGAAGCAGATCGAAAATTGTATGCAGGTGCTGCTGGAACTGGACCAGAGCCTGAAAGGCCAGCCGGTGGACGCGCAGATTTTGCTGGAAACAGCGCTGTGCCGCCTGGCGATGGCGGGGAGCGGACGATGAAGGAAAACGAGATGATCCACACCGGCCGGGTGCTGATCGTGGAAGGAAAATACGATGCAGCGCGGCTTTCACACCTGACGGACGCCATGATCCTGCTGACGGACGGCTTTGGCATCTACAGTGACAAACAGCGCCAGCAGCTGTTCAAGGCGCTGGCGCAGAAAAACGGCTTGATCCTGCTCACCGATTCGGACGCGGCGGGCTTCCGCATCCGCAACTATATCACGAATCTCGTGGGCGCAAAAAACGTGGTGCAGGCTTATGTGCCCGCCATCCACGGCAAGGAAAAGCGCAAGGAGCAGCCCGGCAAAGAGGGCCTTTTGGGCGTGGAAGGCGTGGACGACGCCATCGTGCTGCAGGCCTTGCGGGATGCCCTGGGTGCAGAGGCCGGGGCCACTCCCGCCCGCCCGGAGGGGCGGCAGATTACCTACACCGATCTGTATGAATGGGGCCTTTCCGGCAAGCCGGGCAGCGCCGAGCGCAAGGCGAAGCTGCTGAACGCGCTGGGCCTGCCGCCGCGTCTTTCCAAAAAAGAGCTGGTGGAAGCGCTCAACCGCCTTTACAACTTTGAACAATTGAACGAACTGCAGTTGAAAATTCTGGAAGATTGACCATGCGGCGCAAAGGCTACGGCTTTTGCGCCGTTTTTGTGTCCCATCGCTGGCGCAGCAGGTCCAGCGCGTGGGTCTCCAGCCGGGAAACATAGCTCCGGCTGATGTGCAGAAGGCCCGCCACTTCCAGCTGGGTCAGCGGGGGCTGCCCGGCCAGGCCGTACCGCAGCAGAATGATCTGCCGCTCCCGGGCGGGCAGAGTGTCCAGCAGCTGGCGCACCCGGCGCACCGCGTCCTGGGTCTCACAGGTGTCTTCCATGCAGAAGCTGTCCTGCAGCACATCGGCCAGCGTCAGGGCAGACTCCCCATCCGCTTCCAGTGTTTCTTGCAGGGAAACGGTGTTGCCGCTCTTGCGCTCCCGCCGGAACTGCATACGGATCTCGTTTTCGATGCACCGGCTGGCATAGGTGGAAAACCGCGCCTTGCGTGTGGCATCAAAGGTATCTACCGCTTTCATCAGCCCGATGGTGCCGATGGAAACAAGATCCTCTTGGTCGCCCGGCAGGGCGTAATATTTTTTTACGATGTGCGCCACCAGCCGCAGATTGTGCCGGATCAGTTTTTCCCGGGCGGCGGCATCCCCGGCGCGCAGGGCGCTGAAAGCGGCGGCTTCTTCCCGGGCTGTGAGCGGACGCGGAAAGCAGCCGCTTTCCAGATGGAGCGCCAGAAACAGAAATTTTGTGGCGAAAAATTGCAGTAAGGTCAGCAGCACACGATATCCCTCCCGGTACATAGTTGTTAGATTGTATGAGCCGGGGCGCGGATAGTTGCCGGAGAAGCCTTTTGTGCGCAGCAGCTTTTCTGCGAGGGAAAAGCGTGGTATATTGAGGGGGATAACTCGGAATTTAGAGGTGTAAGATGGAATATAAAGAATATGGATCAAAGAATAATGATATTATAATTTTATTACACGGTGGAGGTCTTTCTTGGTGGAATTATATAGATGAAATATCCTTGCTTGAAAATGAATTTCACATAGTTATTCCTATATTAGATGGACATTCAGGAAGTGATACAAATTTTACTTCTATTGAAGGCAATGCTCTAGAAATAATAAATTTTATAAATAAAAATTATAATGGAAAAGTAAAACTAATTGGAGGGTTATCATTAGGCGGACAAATTTTATTAGAAATATTATCTAAAAATCCTGATATATGTGAATGTGCTATTATTGAAAGTGCTTTGGTAATGCCAATGGACTTTACCTATAAAATGATAGAGCCAATATTTAATTTATCATATTGTTTGATAAGTAAAAAGTGGTTTTCAAAACTACAATTTAAAAGTTTGAAACTTAAAAAAGCTTGTTTGCTCTATATTATGAAGATACTTGTAAAATTACAAAAGATAATTTAATTGCTTTTATGAAGTCAAATTCTAATTATGAAGTAAAAAACACTTTATCGCATACTAAAGCAAAGACCCTCGTATTAGTTGGAAGTAAAGAAAGACCTATTATGAAAAAATCAGCAACTAAAATTGTTCATTTAATACCAAATAGTGAACTTGAAGTATTACAAGGATATTATCACGGAGATATTAGCATAAATCATGCAGATGATTATGTTGAAAGAGTAAAGAGGTTAGTTCGTTAAATTCCCATTTATCGAGTGACGAAAACAATACATCCTTCTGCGGACAACCCCAAAACGGTTGTCCGCTTTTTTATACGCTGAAATCTGAAAAAAGACAAAATGCCAAGCAAAACTGAAAAATATCTCATCCTTTCCCATTACTTTTGGTAGCACAACATGCTTTTAAATATGTACGTTTTTCAATGGATGCAAAGTGAGCAATGATTTCCCACTCTAGTTGACTTGTCCACCGATGCAAAGACGCTGTACGGCATCCTGTTGGACCGCATGGGGCTGTCGGTGAAAAACGGATGGCTGGATGAGCAGGGAAGGGTGTATATCATTTTTCCTGTGCAGGAAGTCATGGATGCACTGGGCTGCGCAGACAACAAGGCTACCAAACTGTTCCGGGAATTGGAAAAGTTTGGACTGATTGAGCGCAAACGGCGCGGGCTGGGAAAACCCAATCTGATTTACGTCAAAAACTTTGCAGACCCACGATGCCGCAATCGTGGAAAGAACGATTCTGGGAACGCTGATTCCGGGGAACAGGATGCGGCAAAACAACGAAGAAATAAGACTGAGTGGAATAATACTGAAATGAGTGAGACTGACCCTTTCCTTTCCGAGGAAGGGGACGGCGCGGATGAGCGCACACGACTGGAAGCGTATTTTATGCAGTCGTTGGAGGTGGACTTGCTGCTCCGGGTCTGCCCGGATGAGGAGGACACCATCCATCAAATCGTGAATCTTCTGGTGGATACCTGTTCTTCGAAACGCAGAATGCTGCGGGTGGCAGGGGATGACAAGCCTGCGGAGGTCGTGCGCAGCCGATTCATGAAGCTGAATGCAGACCATATCCGCTTTGTGCTGAAGTGTCTTGCGGAAAGTACCGCACCGGTACGGAATATGAAGCAGTATCTGCTGGCTGCACTCTACAATGCACCCACGACCATGCAGCTTTATTACCAGAACCAAACCAATCATGATTTATCGAACAGGGGGTGATGAAAATGTCGAAAAAAGCAACCACGATTGCCATCGTCAATCAGAAAGGCGGAACCGGCAAAACCACGACCTGCGAAAATCTGGGCGTGGGGCTTGCACGGGAAGGCAAAAAAGTTCTGCTGGTGGATGCCGACCCGCAGGGGTCGCTTACCATAGTCGCTTCGCTCCTATGGCCAGTTGTGCGCACTGCATGCGGATTCATAGTTGTCCGCTGCGCAGACATTGCCATCAGCATGGGCTGGCAGCAGCCCGATGAACTGCCTGTTACGCTTTCTGCCCTGATGGCAAAAGCCATGAACGACCAGTGCATCCCGCTCGGTGAAGGCATCCTGCACCATGTGGAAGGCGTTGACCTGATTCCGGCTAACATCGAACTGGCAGGGCTGGAAGTGGCCCTTGTCAACAGTATGAGCCGGGAAAAGATGCTCAAACAGGTGTTGGACAGCGCCCGGCGGGAGTACGATTATATCCTGCTGGATTGTACGCCGTCTCTGGGAATGCTGACCGTAGTCGCTCCGCTTCTATGGCTAGCGGTACGCACTATGTGCGAATTTATAATTATCTCCTGCGGAGATACCGCCATCAATGCACTGGCCGCAGCGGATACCACGCTGATTCCGGTGCAGGCGCAGTACCTTTCGGCAAAGGGACTGGAGCAGCTGCTGCAGACCATTCAGAAAGTGCGTCGGCAAATCAACCCGAAGCTGAAAATCGATGGTATCCTGATGACCATGACGGACAGCCGCACCAATTACGGCAGGGAAAGCGATGCACTGATTCGGCAGGTGTACGGCAGCAAAATCCGGATGTTTGAGCAGCCCATTCCGCACTCTGTCCGTGCGGCGGAAATCAGCGCAGAGGGCAGGAGCATCTTTGCCCATGACCCCAAAGGCAAGGTGGCAGCGGCCTATCAATCTTTGACGAGGGAGGTGCTGGCCGATGCCGAAAAGCAACGCAAACTTGGCGCTGAAAGGTCTCGATGAGATGTTTTCCACCGAAGAATCCCGGCAGGAACAGCAGCGGGAGCAGGTGCAGCAGATCCCCATTGGAGAGCTGTTCCCTTTCAAGAACCACCCCTTTAAGGTTTTGGATGATGAATCCATGCAGCGCACGGTGGAAAGCGTGGCACAGTACGGCGTACTGGCCCCGCTGATTGCAAGGCCCCGCCCGGAAGGCGGATATGAGATCATCTCCGGCCACCGCCGTCAGCACGCCGCCGAGCTTGCCGGGCTGGACACGCTGCCTGTTATCGTCCGGGAAATGACGGACGATGCCGCCGTGATATTGATGGTGGATTCCAACCTTCAGCGCGAAAATATCCTGCCCAGTGAGCGGGCTTTTGCGTACAAAATGAAGCTGGAAGCAATAAAAAAGCAAGGTGCTAGGTCGGATTTAACTTCTGGACAATTTGTCCAGAAGTCTAAACTGTCGATTGAGCAGGTTGCAGAAGGTACCGGTGAGGGATATAAAACGGTACAGCGATTCATCCGTTTGACAAATCTCATCCCCGAACTGCTCGACTTTGTAGATGAAAAGAAAATCTCCTTCAATCCCGCTGTGGAACTGTCCTATCTGGACGAGGCTCAACAGCGGGATTTTTTGCAGGCTATGGACGAGACCCAAAACGCGCCGTCCCTGTCGCAGGCGCAGCGAATGAAAAAGCTGGCGCAGGAGGAAAAGTTCACCTATGAAGCCGCCTTTGCCATTATGGGGGAAGCCAAAAAGGATGAACTGGATAAGGTGGTCATCAAAAACGATACCCTGAAAAAGTATTTTCTCCGCAGCTACACGCCCCGGCAGATGGAAGATGTCATCATCAAGCTGCTGGAACAGTGGCAGCGCAGACAACAGCGTCAGAACGAACGCTGAAAAATCGGAACCGAAAGACCCATGAGGTCTTTTCTTTTTTGCAAAATTTTGGAGGACAACGACTATGAATACCACGATTGATTTCAAGACCGCAAAGACCATTGAGAACATGAGCCGCAAAATCGACGGCATGGAGCGTGCCGTTTCCGGCTTCTTCAACAAGATGAGTGACATTGCAGAGCGCAAGTACGGTGACCCGCAGGTTTATCTGGCGGCAGTCGGCCCGGCGAGGGACCTGAGCGCCATTCTGCTGGAAGAAGCGCCCGGCATTCTGCCCTGCTTTGACGAGACGGATGACACCTTCGGCATTTCCAAGGAGCTGCCCGTGGCGGGCTGCTACAACCCCAAGCAGGTGCTGGAGCTGTCGGGCAAGCGCTACCTGACCGGTCCGGTTGTCTTCGTCCGCTTCAACATGGAAGGCGAGTATGTCTCCCTGACGATGGGCGACCTGCACTGCATTCAGGAGTATCTGGAACAGCACAGCGCGGCGCTTATGGCCGACGGCAAGAACCTGAACTGCATCTGCCTGGACTGAGGAGGCCGCAATGATGAGCTTTTTTGTGGGCTTTGCTTTCTTTGAACTGGGCGTTTTCTGCGGCTTTTTTGCTGCTTCCCTGATGCGGGCGGCACGAACCGGAGAAATTGTGATTACGGTAAAGGAGGATACGGATGGAACAGGAAAAGAATACCCTTTCGGTGCTGCAAATCGCACCGGGGCAGCATCCGAAGCCGATTGAGATTGACAATGACCTGAAAGCGCTGCAGCAGGCGGTCGGCGGCTCGATTGGTGCAAGCTATCCCTTTGAAGACCCGGTGGCCATCGTTTACAACGATGACGGCAAGCTTATGGGGCTGCCGCTGAACCGCGCACTGCGGGATGAAAGCGGTGAGGCCTATGATGTGGTTGCCGGAACGTTTCTGGTGGTGGGTCTGGGCGAGGAGGATTTTGCATCCCTCTCCCCGGAGCTGACGCAGAAATACGAGGAGCTCTTTCATCAGCCGGAAACTTTTATGCGCCTGGGCCGTCAAATGCTGGTGCTGCCCGTTCCGGACGAAAATGTGCGGACGGAAACGGCAAAAGCAAAGCCCCCGGCGGCGCACGAACGATGAGGAGATATTTCTGCAGAGGGGGGTGGTATAAATGCAGGAGGAAGTTGAACACAAGACAGTCAACTTTGCCATTTCAACCACAAAGCTGACGGCCCGGACTTTCCTGAAAGGTGCGCAGTTTCTGCTGCGGCAGTACGACAAGAATGCTTCGCAGGGAAAACAGAGCATGAAGCGCCTGATTCGGCAGAACCGGGGTGTGACCAATGTGGAAATCGAGAAAACCGGCATCAAAGGCTTTGCGAAATATGCCAAGCGCTACCACATTGACTATGCGGTTCAAAAGGATATTTCCTGCACGCCGCCCCGCTATATGGTCTATTTCAAGGCACAGGACACGGATGCGTTGAGCGCGGCATTCAAAGAATATTCGGTTTCGGTTTTGAACAAAACCAAGCGGCCTTCTGTGCTGGCAAAACTGCAGGAACTGGTGCAGGCGGTGGCGGCAATTCCCGATAAAGTCCGCAACAAAGATCAGGAGCTTGGCCTATGAAAAAGAATTTTTCCAAGCTGCTGGCTCTGTATCTGCCCTACCTTCTGCTGGGACTTGCGGCAACGAATTTCGGTGAGGCATGGCGGCTGGCTGAAGGCAAAGAGATGGGAGATAAGATTCTGTCTCTGATGAGCACGATTCCGGCCGCCTTTGCAAATCCGCTGCCGAGCCTTCATCCGCTGGACATTCTGGTGGGCATCTGCTGCGGTGCCGGGCTTCGGCTTGCAGTTTACCTGAAAAGCAAGAATGCAAAGAAATACCGGCATGGCATGGAGTATGGTTCAGCCCGGTGGGGCAATGCCAAGGACATTGAGCCGTTTCAGGCTCCGAAGTTCGAGGACAACATCATTCTGACGAAAACTGAACGTCTGATGATGAGCAACCGTCCGCCCGACCCCAAGAATGCGAGGAACAAAAATGTTCTGGTAGTGGGAGGTTCCGGCAGTGGTAAGACGAGATTTTTTATTAAGCCGAACCTGCTGCAATGTGATTCTAAGGCCTTTCCGGTTTCATTCGTGGTTACGGACCCGAATGGGAAAAACTGAGTACAATAGAATATAGAAGGAACAAAACCTTCTGAAAGACCGAAAGGTCTTTACATAAAAACGGAAAGGAAGGTGAAAAAAGTGCCTGACAAAGAGAAAAAACGCTATACGGCTCTGTATGAGCGGCTTTCCCGTGATGATGAGCTGCAAGGCGAATCCAACTCCATTTTGAACCAGAAAAAGTATCTGGAGGACTACGCCCGACAGATGGGCTTTTCCAACATCCGGCACTTCACAGACGATGGCTATACCGGAACAAATTTTGCTGGGGTTAGATAGCGATACTTTTTACATCTACCATGTTGCGGCGGTCATGGTTGACAACTTGCGTCGGCTCCTGCTCGGTATCAACCTGTCCGA
>ENA-OZGS01000438-OZGS01000438.1-human-gut-metagenome-genome-assembly--contig:-NODE-438-length-13095-cov-6.824770_pt1 | contig 13095 bp, 9 predicted proteins | sample MGYA00245121_ERZ653667 | MGnify/ENA primary metagenome ERZ653667 (study PRJEB26926, sample SAMN06165248) | human gut metagenome | biome: ENVO:00009003; feature: ENVO:2100002; material: ENVO:00002003...
CCTTGTGCTCGCCGCGCTTGGGGTTGGGGTCCTCGTAGCAGGCCTCGCCGTCAAAGTTGTACAGGCCGAACTGGTCCTTCGGGAAGTGGGCGGGCACCCAGTCCATGATGACGCCGATGCCGGCGGCATGCAGCTTATCCACAAAGGCCATCAGGTCCTTCGGGGTGCCGTAGCGGCTGGTGGGTGCAAAATAGCCGGTGACCTGGTAGCCCCAGCTGCCGTCGAAGGGATATTCCATCACCGGCAGCAGCTCCACGTGGGTGTAGCCCATATCCTTGATGTACGGGATGAGCTCATCCGCCAGCTCCGAATAGTTGTAGGGCACATTGCCCTCCTTCATCTTCCAGCTGCCGGCGTGCATCTCGTAGATATTCATGGGGCCGTTGATCACGTCCGCCTTTTTCTGGGCTGCCTGCCAGGCATCGTCGTGCCAGGCAAAGCCCGAGATATCATAGACCTTGCTGCCGTTGGACGGGCGGGTCTCTGCGTGGAACGCATAGGGGTCGGCCTTGTAGACCAGATCGCCCGCGCGGGTGGTCACGCAATATTTATAAACATCGTATTCCTTCATGCCGGGGATGAACAATTCCCACACGGAATCGCCATCCACCTTGCGCATCGGGTGGCTGCCCGGCTTCCAGCTGTTGAAGTCGCCCACCACGCTGATCGCCACGGCGTGCGGAGCCCACACACGGAACACGACACCGGCCTCGCCCGCGCGCGTTTCCATGTGCGCACCGAAGTAACGATACGCTTCACAGTTATTGCCCTGCTTGAACAGATACACCGGCAGGTCCGATGCATTGCTCTGGATCTTTTCTTCAGTCGGTTTCATAGACTGCTCCTCCCCGTACAGGTGCAAACCGCGCACCTGTAGCTTTTTACCCTTTTATATTAAAGAATTTTGGGCTGTTTTTCAAGGGGATTTCATCAAAAATTACCATAATCTTTTCCGCGATATTTCTCCCTTATATACATACCCGCCAAATTTTTACAAATTTTATGGTGAATCCTGCCAATCCGGCAACAAAAAAGAGCTTCCGCACACCCTCCCAAGGGGAAGGTGCACAGAAGCTCCGTGCTCTGGTTAAAAATTTTCGTTCCCGGTTTTTCCGGTAATCGGTCAGCCTACCACGTAAACATTCACCTGGATGGCACCGTTGATGACGCTCTCGGCATAGGTCTCATAGAACAGGTCCACCAGGATCTGCCCCTTCTGCACCGCAATGCCGGTGTCGGTGGCCACGGCATAGCCGTAGACGAACTTGCCGTCGGTGGAGGTGATGTACAGCTTGGTGCCGTAGGGGATCACGTCCGGGTCCACCGCCACGGTGCCGTAGCCCAGGCCCAGGCCGGAGGAACCCTTGCCGGTCTTGGAGTAGTAGCCGGTGGCCTTGCCGGTGAGCACCTTGCTGTAAGAAGCAGGGGCGTTGGTGGTGCCGTCCGGGCCCGTCAGCGGGGAGACCGGCGCGCCTGCGCCATAGGTCTTGATGACGTGGCTGGTGGGCTCCACGGTGGTGGTGGAATCCACCACGATGCTGTTCTCCAGCTCACCGTCCACATAGCGGTCGCGGGTGGTGACGGTCTGCTGGCCCTCCGCGCCGTGCTGCACGGTGGTGGTGCGGCCGGTGTTGCGGAAGTAGAGGCTGGTGTAGACGTACTCGGTGTCATAGGGGATGGCCTGGGTCTCCACGCGGTCCTGATAGTCCACGCGGTGCACCGTGATCTTGGTGCCCGCAGCCACCAGCTGGTCCAGCGCGGGTTCGGTGTAGTCATCGCCCTCCAGGGTGATGCCTGCGCGCTGCAGGGCGTCGGCGACGGTGCCGAACACCATCTTCACCGGGTACTCCTGGCCGTCGGCGGTGATGCTGACGGAGAAGGCGCGCTCAATGTTCAGAGCGGCGAGGTTGCCGCTGTAGGCCGTGTAATAGACCTTGTCGCCTTCCTCGGACTGGATGCCGGAAAGGTTCATGACCTGTGCGGGGTCGGTCTCGGAGGTGAGGATCACCTGTCGGGCACCATTGGAGTCTGTGACGTAGGTCAGCCGCAGATTCGCAGCGGTCACACTGAGTGTAGCCACAAGGCACACGACCATGACACAGAACGCCAGCACACGGGGAGAGACAGCCTGCTTGCAGGCGGTCAGAGCTTTCTTTACTTTTACGGAAGCGATACGAGACAACTCCTCTCTTTTCGTATTTTGTGCGGCCGCGGACACTGCAAAAATGCCCCGGCCGCCCGGACTGCGGGGCGGCAGAAGTTGGGATGCCCCACAATCAAATACGATGCCCTCTTTTTGGTAAAATCGAGCATCGTATTCCAATTTGGATTCCGTGCGGGGCAGCCATTGCATTCCCGTCCGGCCAGGCCGCATCTGCCCGCGCCGCGCCGCCCGTGGGACGGCATTTCACTTCATCCAGATAAATTTTAAACGCTGCAACGTTCGTTGAGCGGGTCTTATTTTACCAGCCCTTGACGCATTTGTCAAATCCGGCCCCCGCACTTTGTTAGTTCTTTGACGTTCTTTTTTGTGCAATTTTAACAGTGTTTTCTCCGAAATATTGTTTTTTAGGTTATTTCCTTCTGATTTTTCTCATTTTTCATTGCATGTTTCGTTCACGAATTTTTAACATTTAAATTTGATTTTTTGCCCCGAAAACAGGCCCTTCCGGGGTCATTTCCGCACGGACAAGATGCCCAAAATCGCAGGTTTTCCATTTAAAACCACCCCTGCAAAACGCGCTTTTTCACCCAAAGAAAACTGCGCGAATTTCTCCCGAAAAATGCTCTCCAGCAAAATGCCGAAGCACAGAAATGTTTTGAAAAAAAGTACGCACTGGATAGAAAACCGCCCCGCCGGTACAATCGAGAAAAAAGCAGAAAGGAAGGTTTTTATGGAGATCCAAATCACACAAAAGCAGTGCGGCGGCACCGAGTTCCTTGCCCGGCCCCACCGCCTGCACCTGGGCGCGCAGAACGCCGCCGGGGTGGACCAGCTGCACTTCATTTTGCCCGAAGCCTGGGCGGGCTGCAGCGCGGCGCTCTACCTGCGGCGCGCCGACGGCACCCTGCTGGCCCCGGTGTCGCTGGACGGCGAAGGCCGGGTGACGGTGGACCGGCGGCTCACCGGCAGCACCGGCGGGCAGTGGATGCTGGCGGCCATCCGCGGCGAAGACTACACCGCCTACACCCGCCCCGGCAGCTATGACACCTACGCCATCCTGCCCACCGACGGCGGCGCCGAGGAGCTGCCGCCCTCGCTGTATGAGCAGTTCGTGGCCCGGGTGCTGGAAAGCGCCAGCACGGCCTCCACCGCTGCCCAGCGCGCCGCCGCAAGCGCGGCCAGCTGCACCGCCAACGCGGCCCAGGCCCAGACCGCCGCCCAGCGTGCCGAGACCGGCCGCACCGCTGCGCTGGAAGCCGCAGGCCGTGCCGAGACCGCTGCCGCCCGGGCCGAAGCACTGGCCCCGGAGGAGGGCCGGGTGGTGAGCGTCAACGGCAAGGCGGGCATCGTCCGGCTGACGGCGCAAGACGTGGGTGCTCTGCCCTGCCCCGCGCAGCCGGTGGCCGGGCAGCTGCTGCGGGTGCTGAGCACAGACCCCGACACCGGTGCTGTGCGCACCGACACCACCCCGCCGCCGGACCTGACCCCCTATGTGCGCAGCAGCACAGTGCCCACTGCGGCGGTGCCCGGCGCGGTGAAGGCAGACCCGGCCTTCGGCGTGACGGTGCGGGCCGACGGCACCCTGGCCACCGCACCGGCCGACGAAGCCGCGCTGGACGCCATGGCCGACCCCTATGCCCCGCTGACGCCTGCCCTGCTGCCCTACGGCGTCAAGAAGGCATTGACCGCCGCAGCGGCAGCCGCCCCGTGGTCTGCGGAGGAGAAGTCCGCCGCCCGCCGCACACTCGGGGTGGAACTGGCATCCTATTATACGAAGGAAGATGTGGATGCCCTGCTGGCCGCCCCGAGCCTTGCCGCCTACCCGGTGGGCAGCATTTACCAGAGCGTCCTGCCCGCCAGCCCGGCCGCCCTGTTCGGCGGCACCTGGGAGCAGATCGCCCAGGACCGCGTGCTGATGGGTGCCAGCGACAGCCACAAGGCAGGCTCCACCGTCGAGGCCGGCCTGCCCAACATCACCGGCCAGATCGCCTACAACAGCAACCACGGCCTGGTCAGCTCAAACAGTGCCGTTTCTTCCGGCTGCGTCTTCCCCGGCGCATCCATACGAAACGGTGCTCTGACCGGCAACAACACCGCGCAGACCCGCGACCTTGCCATCGACGCTTCCCGCTCCAGCGCCGTCTACGGCCGCAGCGACACCGTCCAGCCCGCAGCCTATTACGTTTACATCTGGCTGCGGGTGGCCTGAAAGGCGGCGGCCCATGAGTCTGGAAGCATACTCCCGCACAAAGGACGGCGGCACCCTGCTCAGCCCGAACTTCCGGGTGCGGGAATTCGCCTGCCGGGACGGCAGCGATCCGGTCTTTATCGACAGTGCACTGGTGGACTTGCTGCAGCGCATTCGGGACCACTTCGGCCAGCCGGTGACCATCACCAGCGGCTACCGCACGGCCCGCCACAACGCGGCCGTGGGCGGGGCCGCCTTCAGCCAGCACTGCTACGGCCGGGCCGCCGACATCCGGGTGAAGGAGGTGGCGGTGGACACGCTGGCCGACTACGCCGAGACGCTGCTGCCCGGCACCGGCGGCATCGGCCGCTACCCGGAAAAGAAGGGCCGCGCCTGCGGCTGGGTGCACCTGGACGTGCGCGCGGCAAAGGCCCGCTGGACAGGCTGAAAGGGGGTGGACCGCATGGAGAGCATCCTGTCCGCCGTCATTGCCGGGGCGGTGACCCTGATCGGCGTGCTGATCGCAAACAGCCGCAGCCAGGCCGTCACCGATACAAAACTGGAGGAGCTCACCCGTGAGGTGCGGGAGCACAACCACTTCGCCCGCCGGGTGCCCATCCTGGAAGAACAGATGAAGGTGGCCAACCACCGCATCGCCGATTTGGAACACAACGAGAAAGTGAGGAATTGATATGAACTTTGGAAAAATTTCTGCCGCCACCATCGCCCGCACCGCCGTGCTGCTGCTGGCGCTGACCAACCAGGTGCTGAGCGCTCTGGGCAAGCCCATGCTGCCCATCGAGAGCCAGACCGTGGAGCAGCTGATCACCGCAGGTATCACCACGGTGGCCGCGCTGGTGAGCTGGTGGAACAACAACAGCTTCACCGCAGAAGCCATTCAGGCCGATGAGGAATTCAACCGCCTGAAACAGGAGAAACTCCACTGAACTGTTTTTAAGCACCATTTTTCCTGAAAAATGCAGCAGCCCCGGGGACGGTCTTTCGGCCTTTCCCGGGGCTGTTTTGCGTGCAAGCAGCGCGATTCGTGCCATTTCCAGGCGCTTTCACGCAGTTTTGGATGACATTTTCTGGAAATTCCGCCATCCTGCAAGCGGTGGATGTGCAAGCGCATTCATCGCTTCAGCGCGCATTTGAACAGCATCTCCCGTCATCTTCCGCTCCTTGCAGTGCGGCGGCATCGTGCCGGTCCGCCCTTGCATCATTTTCGCCCTCGACACACAGTTTCTTGTATTCGACTTTCGGAACATGATATAAAACGGTGTGTGGAGTCAAGGCCATTCTATATCCTTTTTATAGGGCTTTCATGCCTTTGGCGATAAGAAAGGAGATTGGAAGATCATGACAAACAAAAAGTTTAAATTTGCAGCAATGTCCATGGCGCTGACGGCTTGTGTCGCCGCACAGCCCCTGCTGGCAAATGCAGCCGAGACCGGCAGCGCGCCGGAGGCTTCGGCTGATCTCAACCTCCAGAACCAGAACGCGGCCCCCGAAGACAGCACCGGCGGCGCGCCCGATGCCGCCGCGAACGCGAAAGCGCTCCCCCCGGAGGCCCCGGCAAACACCGAGGCGGATGCAGACGTCCAGGCCCCGGCTTTCGGCCCGGAGACCGACACCGATGACGTGAAGATCGACTACACCGAAAGCACCACCACGGGCGCCACCACCACCGAGACCGGCGATGTGCTCGACACCTCCAGGGAAAACGAGAAGACCGGCGAACCCGGCAGGGAGATCGGCAAAGCCGAAAAGAGCGAGACCGAACTTGGCAGCACCACCGAGACCACCACCAGCGGCACCGTCACCGGCAGCGATGTCATTGACAAGAATGCCGACGGCAGCACCACCATTACCACACCCAGCATCACCGAGGAGACCACCATGACCACCACCACCGGCACGGGTGACGCCAGCGCCACCACCGATACCGACCACACCTACACCGAAGACGAGCTGAAAAACATCACGCCCGAAGATGTGCTGGGCGAAAAATACAAAGACAGCCTGAAGTGGGGTACCAACACGGGCAGCATCAACGGCTACGAGATCACCGGCTTTACCGAAACCGGCAAAAACACCGGCGAGATGACCCTGCGCAAGACGACCCCGCCGGAGGGGAAAAAGATGTCTGCCGAGGATATTGCAAAGCTCTTGGACCTGGAAAAGCCCGATGTGGCCGCCGACGGCAGCTATCAGCTGACCCGCACCGAACCAATCTATGACGAAAACGGCAGCCAGATCGGCGAACGCACCACGGTCTACCGCATCATCGGCACGTCGGTGGAAACGACGACGACCACCACCCTGACCATCTGCATGAAAAAGAAGGAGCTGGAGGGCAGCGAGGACGTCAAGACCGACACCAAAATCGAGGGCGGCAACACCAATGTCGATCTGAAGGACGAAGACATCACGGACCCTGCGCCCGATGTTACCGTTGACCTTTCCGAGCTGCTCACCGAGACGGACACCCGCAAGGTGAAGGAACACCGCGACGCCAACGGCGCGCTGACCGGCTACACCGTCACCGAGGGTGACAAGACCTACGAGATCACCTTTGACGAGACCTCCGGCAAGGCGGTCGGCGATCTTTCCGGCCTGGGCCCTGACCAGATCTGCGACCTGCTGGGCCGGGACAAGGGCTATCACGCTGAAGACGGCAAGATCTTCGACAAGGACGGCCACGAACTGACGGTCAGTGAAAAACAGGAACTGCTGAAAACGGTCAAGGTGACCGTCAAGCTCACCCAGACCGGCAGCACCGATTGGACGCCTGCGGACGAAGACACCGCAAAAAAGGCAGAAGAAACCGCAAAAGCAGAAGCCATTTTCAACGCGCTGAGAGACGCCATCCGCAAAGACGAGCATCTTACCCCTGAGGAAAAAGCCCAGCTGCAGGCCCAGCTCCAGAGCGATCAGGATGCCGGTAAAATCAGTTCGGCCACCAAAGAATGGAGCTACAAAGACGAAGACGCCAACCGGCAGTATCGTTACGAATACACCGTAGACAACACGACCATAAGTACGGGCGACGCCGCTGACGATGCAACCGAACGCAAGGATACCGTCAACGGCACGGCGTATGTTTCCGGCTCGACGATCATTCGGACCGGTCTCCATGAGGAAGGCCCCACCATCACCTCCGGGGAGGTTTCCGGCATCAGCAGCGACTTCAAGACTTTGCCGGAGAACGTCGTCGAAGACAGTGTGGAATATATTAAGATCGACGGCGTCCAGTATCTGAAAAAATACACCCTGCAGGACGGCCGCACCTTTGAATTCACCTACACGACCGGGCAGAAACTTCCCGATGACCTCAAGGCCGGTCTGGCTGAAGGCACCGTCGTCTCCCGCGACAGCTTTACCATGGTGAGCTGGACCGTCACCGAGGAAAAGCAGGAGGACCCGGAACAGGCCGACCTTTCCACCGGCGACAAATGGGATTTTGACGAAAATAGCGGCACGCTGACCATCAAGCGTGCGAACAGCCCCGATGAAACCTATGAAGGCCTGACGTATGACGCAGAGAAGAACGCTTACAAGGACTCTAGCGGTACGCTTTACACCATCACAGAGACCACTACAGTAGCAAACAAAGAGGATGTCGAAAAATGGCTGCGTGCGAATGAAGCCTATAAAAATGCCGCCGTGACCAGCTTCAATAAAGAGACTGGCATCGGCACTGCCACCTACACGGACGAAAACAACGTGGAGCACACCATCCGGTTCACCAGCAGCAATCGCACGTTGCTGATCACCCGGAGCGAAATGAAGACCATCATCAATGTTGATGAAGCAGCTTTGCGTACCGAGATCCGAAAAGAGCTCGATTCTCTGGAAGAAGGCTGGCAGCTCAAGGTCGGCAATCAGGTCGTCACCCGGAGAAATAAAGAACTCTGGCTGTCTGACACCGAGAAGGCAACGGAGAAAGACATTATCCGGATCATCAATGATGCCGTTCATTCGTTTGTTGACTTCAAGAACATGAGCCGCGCGGAACTTATCCAGCATCTTGAAGCCGCGAAGGCCGACGCGGATAAAGCCGGGCTTTCCTACTCCGAGTCCACCTCGTTCGACCACGCCGACCTTGATATTGAAACCAATCTGAAAGATGAAAAAGGTAACGACCTGGGTGAGGCCTTTATTATCGACAGCCCCACTTACACCTTCGGCCACAGCGCTTCCACCGTCGTGGACGGCAAAGCGACCGGCCCCAAACTTGCATCTAACGCAACCTACGACGATTTTTCCAAAAAGATGGAATACCGCGGCACCGGATACAACTACACCGCCAACAACTACTACTCCGTCACCGGTAAAGTCGCTTATGGCAAAGACCAGTCTTTCAACGGCCGGGATGCTAAAAACAAGGCTGACTCCCGCGTCAAAGAGCTCGGCGGCGATGCCATTGCCGTCCAGACCGGCAGCGGGACGTGGACGGTTTTCCAGCACACCGCCGACCTGCTCGCCTACGGCTATATGGACAGCGACAGCAATACCTGCCGCAACAAACCTGACCCCGCCGCTCCCAGCACACAAGGCCACAAGGGCCCCGGCGATCACGATAAGCCCGGCAACGGCTACGACCTTCTGCTGAAGAATCTCACCCTGATCAACGGCACAGTCGTTGCGCAGAGCAAGACCACCTATTCCGCCACTCTTACCAAGAGCAAGTGCTCCACCGCCTCCGGCAGGCTGCTGGAGATCACCGGGCTTTCCCACATCGAGAGCTCGGAAGGCAGCGGCTATTTCGGCAGCTACGACCTCACCACGACGGACCACACCGACTTCACCACCACCGAGTGCGGCGGCAAGGGCGTCAAAGGCACGGGCCATGGCATCTTTGAGTCCATCCGCAGCTTCTTTGAAAAGGCCTTCACCGGCACCACCGAGGGTACCCGCTATGACGGCACGCTGAACTACACCTACACCACCGACAGCGACTACACCGCCGCGGTCGTTGCAAAGAAGGACACGTACCACACCGTGGCGAACGTGAGCTACCAATACACCACCACCGAGACCCGCACTTCCTACCGCGACGACAGCACCGTGGTGGTCGTGCCACCCACGACCCCGGATGAGGCTCCGCAGACCACCGAGACGCCCGAACTGCAGCCGGCGCAGGACACCGTGCCGGACGCCCCGGTCCTGCCTTTGGACATCGTCGTGCGGCCCGTGCAGGACGCCCACGCCCTGCCGCAGACCGGTGTAAACTGGTGGACCGCATTCTGCATGGCGGTCAGCGGCTTCAGCCTCATGGCCGCCGGTGCCTTCGCCAGCCTGACCGGCAAGAACGCCCGCCACTAAAGGCCCGGCACGCCCCTGACTGGCGCAGGGCCCCCCTATTTCTCTGCCATCTCCTCATTCTTGATACACTACAATGAAACACCCCCGTTCCGGCGTTTGCCAGAGCGGGGGTGTTTCATTGTGCTGTTTGCAGAATTTAAGCCTGTTTATACCATTCAATGAGCTTTCCGGCATCCTGCCAGCCCTTCTGATACATGGCTTCCAGTGCCTGCTTGTCTTTCGTCAGGGTCGCCATGCCCTCGGTGCTGTCCGGCGCAATGACACACACGATGCCCTGCTGTTCCAGCTTGAGCGCGCGGCGCACGGTCTGATTGTACCGCTCTGCCCGCAGGAAAAGCCCCTTCGCCGCTGCCGGATACCGGTGCCGCAGCAGCTTTGCCAGCTTCTTGTCCCGGGCACCGGTCTGCTCCGGCGCAATGGGCTTTGTCAGGATGACGGCCACCCGGTCGCAGCCCAGCGCAAGGGCTTTTTCCAGCGGCACCGGGTCGGCCAGGCCGCCGTCGTAGTAGGGCACGCCGTCCATGAAATAGGGCTGATCCACCACCGGGATGCAGCAGGACGCCATCAGCGGGCGGTAATCGTCCTGCCGCAGGTCCGCTTTGGTAAAATAGCGCGGCTTGCCGGTGCGGGCTTCCGTGGCCACGATGACCAGCTCTGCCGGGCTGCGCACCACAGCGGGGTAATCCAGCGGGTTTTCACCGCCCCGGTTGCTCAGCGCCCCGTAGACGTATTCCAGGTCCAGATACGAGTGTTTGCGCACCAGATTGCCCACGCTCATGTACTCTTTGCGGAAGGAGTAATCCTGATAAAAGGGCTTATTGCGGCCATGCTGCCCGGCCACATAGGACGACATATTGGCGCTGCCCGCCGACACGCCGATGCAGCAGTCGAACTGCACGCCTTCTTCCATACAGCGGTCCAGCACGCCCGCGCCGTAAATGCCCCGCAGGCCGCCGCCCACATCAATGATGCCTGTTTTCATACGCTTCCATCGCTTTCGTTTTCCACAACAGTATAGTGCGGATGTGGAAAATGTGCATTCAGCAATCCGGGGCAATTGCTGAAAATTTGAGCGGGAGAATACAAGTGATTTGAATGCCGCCGGACATGCGCAGTCGCGCACCTCAGTTCAGCGGGAAAGCTGGCAACAAAAAAGCAGTTCTGCCGAAGCAGAACTGCCGGAAAGGTTCCTCCGGGTTGCGGCTCCCAGCATCCGCTTCGTGCCTTGGGCGGCACTCGCGTCTTGCTGGCCGCTGCCCCAACAACTGCTCCCTGTTTCCGCCGCTGGCGGCGGTCGCAGTTGTTGCGTTGCGGGGTGGGTGGAGTCCAGAGGTAGGGAGGGGGGAATCGGAACACCCCTCCCTACCTCTGGCCCAGCGGAGCGTCTTTGCACGCTGAAAACAAGCAGAAAGTCACCCCGCGGAGCGCAATGCACTTTTCCGGTTCTCTTTTGGTGTCAAAAGAGAACATCTCCCGTCTACTGCCTCTACCCTTCCTCCTCCACCCTGCGGATGGCTTCTTTGATGACGGGGTAGGCAAAGCCGCGGCGCTGCAGGGCAGCCACCACAAGGTCTCGGCGGCCGATGGCCAGCTTTTTGCGGTAGCGGCTGTCCACCAGCGCGGCGGCGGCCTCCAGCTCCGGGTCGTCGCCGTCCTCCGGGGCGTAGACCGCTTTCAGCGCGCCCGCTACCTCGGCGGGGGCAAGCCCCTTCTGGCGCAGGCTCTGGGCGGCGGCGCGGCGGCTTTTGCGGGCAGCCAGCAGACTGTGTGCCCGTGCTTCGGCGTAGCGGGCATCGTTCACATAATCCAGCTGCACCATCTCCGCCACAGCGGCGGCAGCGGCCTGTTCGGTATAGCGGCGGCACAGCCGCTCATACAGCATATTGGCAGAGACCTCCTGCCCGGCCAGCGTTTCCAGCGCGCTGGCCCGCGCCTTGGCGGGGTCGGCGCACTTTTCCGCATCCGGGCGGGGTCGACGGCGGTAGAAGGCCATTTAGTCCTCCACCATGATATCCAGTTCACTCTCGCTGCTGCGGGTGGGTGCCTTGACTACCGGCTCCTTTGCGGCGGCGGGCTCGGCGGGCTTCTCCACTGCGGCGGCTGCGGCGCGGCCTGCCGGGCGGCGGGTGGCGTACAGCTTATCAGCGTTGGCGCGGATCTGCCCCTCGATGTCGTTGGCGATCTCGGGGTTATCCTTCAGGAACTGCTTGGCGTTGTCGCGGCCCTGACCCAGACGGATATCGCCGTAGTTGAACCATGCGCCGCTCTTCTGCACGATGCCCAGCTTGACGCCCACGTCGATAAGCTCGCTCATTTTGGAGATGCCCTCGCCGAACATGATGTCGAACTCGGCCTCACGGAACGGCGGAGCCACCTTGTTCTTGACGATCTTGGCACGGGTGTGGTTGCCGATGAACTGACCGGAGGAGTCCTTCAGACCCTCCACGCGGCGGATGTCGATACGCACCGAGGCGTAGTACTTCAGGGCGCGGCCGCCGGTGGTCACCTCCGGGTTGCCGTACATGACGCCCACCTTCTCACGCAGCTGGTTGATGAACACGCAGACCGTGTTGGTCTTGCCGATGACGCTGGTCAGCTTGCGCATGGCCTGACTCATCAGACGTGCCTGCAAGCCCACATGGCTGTCGCCCATCTCGCCCTCAATCTCGGCGCGGGGCACCATAGCGGCGACCGAGTCTACTACAATGGCATCGATGGCGCCGGAGCGCACCAGTGCTTCGCAGATCTCCATGGCCTGCTCGCCGGTATCCGGCTGGCTGACCAGCAGGTTGTTGATATCCACGCCCAGTGCCTCGGCATAGGTGGGATCCAGTGCGTGCTCAACGTCGATAAACGCCACCTCGCCGCCCTTCTTCTGGGCTTCGGCAAGGATGTGCAGCGCCAGCGTGGTCTTACCGCTGGATTCCGGGCCGTACACCTCGATGATGCGGCCGCGCGGCACACCGCCCACGCCCAGCGCCAGATCCAGCCCCAGACTGCCGGTGGAAATGGCATCCACCTGCATGGAGGCGTTGTCGCCCAGCTTCATGACGGCACCCTTGCCGAACTGCTTTTCGATCTGCGCCAGCGCCGTAGCCAGCGCGTCCTTCTTGGCTTCCGGCTCGGTCTTTTGGGTGGCCGGTGCAACGTTGTTGTTCTGATTTTTTGCCATAGCCTGCTGCTCCTTTTATCCTTTGGGCCCGCAGAGGGCGGGCTGTGCTTCGCTTTCCTTCTTAGTATAACACAAAATCAAAATATTACAACAAGAAGTTGTTTGTTTTTTCCAATTTATTTTGGGCGGCGGGCAGTCACGCAGCGGTCGTTGCCGCCAAAGTCCTGAATGCAGCGGATGTCTGCCCAGCCGTACCTGTCTCTTATACACATCTGACGCTGCCGACGACTCCTTACGTGTAGA
>ENA-OZGS01000439-OZGS01000439.1-human-gut-metagenome-genome-assembly--contig:-NODE-439-length-13037-cov-5.188646_pt1 | contig 13037 bp, 10 predicted proteins | sample MGYA00245121_ERZ653667 | MGnify/ENA primary metagenome ERZ653667 (study PRJEB26926, sample SAMN06165248) | human gut metagenome | biome: ENVO:00009003; feature: ENVO:2100002; material: ENVO:00002003...
TCTCCACCGCCTAACGGCGGTCCCCCTCCCCTTTCAGGGGAGGCTATCATGAAAATGGATTTGCGTGAAAATTTTCCTCGTCCTATTGACTAATCTGCCGTTTTCGGGTATCATAAGAAGTAGGAAATTTTTGCAGTATCCCCTGCACGGAATACGGAGGACACATACATGAACAAACAAGGACGGTTCACAGCCGTTTTGCTGAGCGGAGTTATCCTCTGCGGCATCGGCACCGGCTGTGCCGCGGACGGCTCCAAAACTGCCAAGGCAGACTACACATGGAGCAATGTTGCCATTGGCGGCGGCGGATATGTCACCGGCATGGAGTATAACCCCAAGGAAGAAGGGCTGGTCTATGCCCGCACAGACATCGGCGGACTGTACCGCCGGAAAAAGGATACTGACTGGGAACCGCTGACGGACTTTCTGGGGGCGGACGAATGGGGCTATATCGGGATCGAGAGTATGGCGACCGATCCGGTGGAGCCGAACCGCGTTTATTTTGCCGGCGGCACGTATATGAGCGATGATGCGGCACTGTTTGCCTCGGACGATTACGGCGAAACGTGGACACGCTTTGATGCTCCGTTCAGCTGCGGCGGCAACCAGTCCGGACGGGGCTGCGGCGAACGCATGTGCGTCAACCCCAATAACAACAAGGAAGTCTGGTTCGGCAGCCGTGACAGCGGTCTGTGGAAAACCACCGACTACGGCAAGAACTGGGAAGAGGTCACCTCTTTTCCAGAAAAGGGCGACTATAAACAGGAGAGCAACAGTATCGGCATTCTGTGGGTGGCTTTTGATCCGACTTCCGGCGACATGTACGTCGGCGTGGCAATGACAGACGGCACCTGCATTTATAAAAGCACAGACGGCGGCGACAGCTGGACAGCACTGGCTGCCAATGCGGCAGGCATGTACCCGCTGCATGCTGCATTCTCCAACAGCGGAAAGCTGTATCTGGCGTACTCTGACAATTGCGGTCCGAATCTGTCCCCCACGGCTGGGGCAGTCTATGTGTACGATACCCAGTCGGACAGCTTCACGGATATTACGCCTGATCTGAACGACGGCAGACAGGGCGGCTTCGGCGGCATTTCCGTAGATGCCCGGAATCCGGATACAGTGGTGGTTTCCACGTTGGGCTGGTGGTCGGACAACGGCGACAATCTGTACTATACCACCGACGGCGGCGACAGCTGGAGCGGACTGTTCAACCTGAACACCAAGGAAAACCACTACCAGATGGACACCGCACAGGCGGAATGGCTGGACTGGGGCAGAGGTGAAAATCAGGCGAAAACCGGCTGGTGGGTGGCAGATGTCAACATCAATCCGTTCAATTCTGACGAGGTGATGTACGGCACCGGTGCAACGATCTATTCCACCCAGAACATGACGAAGATCGGCACAGAGCCGGTGACCATTGCCTTTGATGCCTACGGGCTGGAAGAAACGGCAGTGTTCAAAATGCTGGCACCGCCCAGCAAGGACGATTCGCCTCAGCTGTATTCCATTATGGGCGATCTGACCGGCTTTGCCCACAAGGACGTGACCCAGTGCCCCGATGATGCCCACTTCATGAAAAACGGCAAGCCCACAGATTTAGATGTGGCATTCCAGAACCCCAACACGGCGGTATACCTCAGCGAGGAAAAGACCACCACGATCAATTTCACGCAGGACGGCGGTGCTACATGGGAAACCGTAAAGCACAAGCCCGACCCCGCCACCGGCGGACAGGTGGCGATGTCCGCGGACGGCAGCTCCACGATCTGGGTGCCCAACAGCATTTCCGGAAAGCCCTATGTGACCACTGACCTCGGAAAGACGTGGTACTATGTGGAAGGACTGGGCTTTAACGCCAAAATTGCCGCCGATCGGGTGAACCCGAAGGTGTTCTATGCCACCTGCGACGGGCTGTTCTACGTGTCCAGGGACGGCGGCGTGACTTTCGAATCCACGGGACAGATGGTGGCAGATTCTGCCGAACCGGTGACGGTGTTCGGGCAGGAGGGCAACGTCTGGATCTCCAGCAGCACCATGATCATGTACACGGAGGACGGCGGCGAAAGCTTCCAGACCGTAAAGACTCTGCCCACCGTGGACAGCATCGGCTTCGGCAAGGGCAAAGAAGAAGACAGCTATCCGGTGATCTATGCCGAGGGTGACGACGGCGAAAACGGCTACGGCATCTATCGCTCGGAGGACAAGGGCAAAAGCTGGATAAGAATCAACGACGAGCAGCATAAGTTCGGAAACCTGAACCCCAAGTACATCACCGGTGACAGCAATGTCTACGGCAGAGTGTACTTCTGCACAGACGGACGGGGAATCGTAATGGGTGATATTGCTTCGTGAAAAAAAGACATTATGGAAAATACATTTTTCGCTGGCTCATGACCTTGCTGTTACTGGCGGGGCTGGTGTTTGCCGGCATCGGCGGCACAAGGCTGCTGCACATCTATCTGACCAGCACCGGCAGACAGGCGGCAGATGTTCCCGGCAAACAGGATTATCCGGTGCGTGGAGTTGATCTGTCCTACTATCAGGGCAATATCGACTGGGACGTGCTGGCATCGCAGGACGTGGACTTCTGCTTTATCAAGGCGACCGAGGGCGTTGACCACAACGACAGCCAGTTTGCACAGAACTGGCAGACAGCACAGGCGGCGAAGATCTACGTGGGAGCATATCACTTTTTCCGGTTTGAGAACACGGGAAAGGAGCAGGCGGAAAACTTTATCCGCACAGTGCCGGTGACGGAAAACACCCTGCCGCCGGTGATCGATGTGGAATTGTACGAGTCGCTGGGCGGCAGCATGCCGGACACCGGCACTGCAAGGCAGAACTTACAGGAAATGCTGGACCTGCTGGAAGCCCATTACGGGGTAAAGCCTATTCTCTACGCCGCCCCCAACACCTATCGGGCATATGTGAAATCGTTTGCAGAGGACTATCCGATCTGGATCAGCAACTACTATTATAAGCCCTATTTCGACTGGACATTCTGGCAGTATACCGATTCCGGCGAACTGGAGGGCTATGACGGCTATCAGACTCACATTGACCTGAACGTCTACGCCGGAAGCATGGACGAGTTCCGGCAGCAGTTCGGCTTACAGGCATTTTAGAAAGGAACTATTATGACAGAACCAATTTTTTTGCAGGGAATCTGCAAGGACTATCTCTGGGGCGGCAATCGCCTGCGGGAGGAATTCGGCAAGGAAAGCGATGCTGACAAGATCGCTGAAAGCTGGGAACTCGCCTGCCACAAGGACGGCAGCAGCATACTCACTTCCGGCAGTGATGCAGGGCTGAACCTGCGGGAATATCTGGACAAGAACGGCACCGCATTCCTCGGCACCAACTGTGCGGACTGCACCACTGTGCCGGTGCTGATCAAGCTGATCGATGCCAAACAGGACCTGTCCATTCAGGTGCACCCCGATGACGACTATGCCATGCGGGTGGAGGGAGAAGCCGGCAAGACGGAAATGTGGTACATCGTAGATGCGGCTCCCCACGCTGCCCTGTACTACGGACTGAAACAAGAAGTGGCCAAGGCGGAATTCGAACAGCGGATCCACGACCAGACCTTGACAGAAATTCTCAATCGGGTGGAGGTCAAGCCGGGGGAACTGTACTTTATCCCCTCCGGTACGCTGCACGCCATTGGTGCGGGGATCCTGCTGGCGGAGATCCAGCAGAACTCCAACACCACCTACCGTGTCTATGACTACGGCAGACGGGGAGCAGACGGCAAGCTGCGTCCGCTGCACATTGCAAAGGCTCTGGACGTGACCAATCTCCGTCCCATTGCTCCTACGGTGCAGTATCCTGCGGAGGCGGTTGCCGGCGGCACGGTGCGGAAGCTGGAAGCGTGCAAGTATTTCGCTTCGGACGTGGTGACTGTGCACGGCACGGTTGCATTTACCGTAGGGACAGAATCGTTCCACCACCTGCTGTTCCTGTCGGGAGAAGCCACTCTGCAAACAGAATCCGGCAGCTATCCGGTGAAAAAGGGCAGCAGTGTGCTGCTGCCTGCCGGACTGGGAGCCTATACCGTGACCGGCGAAAGCGTACAGTACGTGGTTACCCGCGTGGACGAAAAATTGAGTTGACAATTCCACATGATGGATTTGCATATTGAGGAGGAAACATATATGAAGTATTACATTGGTATTGATCTGGGCGGCACAAATATTGTTGCCGGCGTAGTCAACGAAAGCTATGAGATTCTGGCAAAGGCAAGCGTCAAGACCAACCTGCCCCGTCCGGAAGAAGAAATCGCTGCGGATATGGCAAAGGTTTCGCAGGAAGCTGCGGAAAAGGCTGGTCTGACTATGGCGGACATCGAGTGGATCGGCGTAGGCACACCGGGCGTTGCCAACAGTGCCACCGGCGTGATCGAATATTCCAACAATCTGGGCTTCAACAACACTCCCATGGTGAAGTATCTGGAAACTGCACTGGGCAAGCCCACCTTTATTGAAAACGATGCCAACGCTGCTGCATACGGCGAATATGTTGCCGGTGCTGCAAAGGGTGCCAAGAATGCAGTCTGCATCACACTGGGTACCGGCGTAGGTGCCGGCATCGTCATTGACGGCAAGATCTACAGCGGCTCCAACTTCGGCGGTGCAGAAGTGGGTCACACTGTCATTTCCGTAGACGGTCCGCAGTGCACCTGCGGCAGAAAGGGCTGCTTCGAGGTATACTCCTCTGCAACCGGTCTGGTTCGCATGACCAAGGAGGCACTGGCGGCCAATCCGGAAAGTGCCATGAAGGACGAGGAACGTATTTCCGCACGGACTGCGTTCAACTACATGCGTGCCGGCGATGCTACCGCAAAGCAGGTGGTTGACGATTACATCAAGTATCTGGCAGCTGGTATCACCAACACCATTAACATTTTCCAGCCGGACATTCTGTGCATTGGCGGCGGCGTGTGCAACGAGGGCGATCCGCTGCTGGTTCCCATGAAGGAGATCGTCAAGAAGGAAGTCTACACCCGCAACTCCGCAAAGAATACCGAGATCGTGATCGCGAAGCTGGGCAATGATGCCGGCATTATCGGTGCGGCATTCCTGGGCAACGCACACGACTAATGGCAGCACTGCATCAAGCCGCCTGACGGCTTTGCACGATTTGTGCCATAACAGCATAAAGATCAATCTGATAAGCACCCCGAAAGCCAAATGCACCGGTTTTCGGGGTGCTTTTGTATCAACATTCTGTACAATTCCCTAAAATGAGATTTGTGCATCTTGCTGGTTTCTTGGAAAAGGGAGGGGGTGAATGGGGAAAATCTCTTGACAGCTTGCACAAAAGGTGATAGAATAAGGTGGATAAGGTGAGCACTGCTTCAGACGGCAGAGGACTGTTCTGTGCAGGTTACACAAAAAAGATAAGGAGTTCGATCACATGAAGTTTATGAAGAAACTGCTCAGCACCATGACGGCTGCGGCAATCGGGCTGTCCATGACCACTGCACTGTCTGTGGGAACCTCTGTTGCATCTGCGGCAGACAAGACTGCGGTACAGATGGTGGAGGACATGGGTCTGGGCTGGAATCTGGGCAACGCTCTGGATTCGACCAACACATGGACCAGCAATCCCTCTCCGGCAGATATTGAAACTGCCTGGGGCAACGTGGTTGCGACCGAAAACATGATCAAGGAAGTCAAGAAGGCTGGCTTCAACACCGTCCGGATCCCTGTCACCTGGTGGGATATGACCGGTGCTTCCGGCACTGCAAAGATGGATTCGTTTGACGGTACAGTTGCAGATCAGTATCTGGCAAGAGTCAAGGAAGTCGTAGACTACTGCGTGGATAACGGTATGTATGCGATCATCAACACTCACCACGATGAGGACTGGGAAAAGGATACCTCCAAGATCGCAACATTTGAAAAGCTGTGGAAGCAGATCGCGACCTACTTTGAAGGCTATGACGAGCATCTGGTATTCGAGGGCATGAACGAAGTCAGCTTCTCCACCAGCGATGCCATGACCTATAATCAGGCGTTTGTAGACACCGTCCGTGCAACCGGCGGCAACAACAAAGACCGTCTGCTGATCTGCACCGCAGACAGCAACAACACCGCAAAGGCACTGTCCGGCAGCTTCTCCATGCCGAAGGACGACTCCAATATGCTGGCAGTTTCCGTGCACTATTATGAACCGCCGACGTTCTGCGTTGCAGACACCACTTCCACCTGGGGACATCGGGAAACATGGGGCACTGCCGCAGACCTGAGCAAGGTGGAAAAGGATTTCAACGACCTCAAGACCAAGTTCACTGACAATGGCTATGGCGTTGTCATCGGTGAATACGGTGCATGCAATGCCGACAAGTACGGCGTAAATACCACACCGTATAACAAGGACGAAGAATCCATCAAGGCATTCTATCAGGCAATTGCTTCTACAGCATACAGCATGGACGGTATCTGCCCCGTTGCATGGGACGACTCTGACTCCGGTACGATCTGCCTGTTCAGCCGTAAGAATATGAAATGGTTTGACGAAGACCTGAAGAACATCTTCTCCAACATTGCTTCCGGCGGAAATGTAGACCCCGGCAAGCAGAAGACCGACCGTCTGACATTCCAGGCAAGCGACGTTGCAGACGGCAGCGATCTGCTGATCGACCTGAAGCCCTACAAGGATTACGGCGTAAACTTGACTTCTGTTGTCATCAACTATACAATTAAGGGCAACAAGGCTTCTTATGGTACCGGCGGTGCAGTACAGTACAACATTGTAGACAGCAATGACGGTTCTTCGCACTGGGCATACCAGCCGTATTCGTTCACAGTCGGTGAAAGTGTAACGACAGTAGACATTCCGGCAACCACCAAGGCAACTGACGAGGACGGAAACGAATTCGAAGGTCCGCTGGATATGGACTACCTGAAGATCGGTCACTGGTATGACTGGACCGACCCGAAGGGCGGCAAGGTAGAATGGTCTTATGTTGATGTCACTCTGATCTTTGACAACTTCTTCTATGTAGACGGCGATCCGGATCAGACAACAGCAACAACACAGACTACTACCGAAGCACCGAAGACCACTACTACAGAAGCTACCACAACTGCACAGCCGCAGGGCGACCCGATCGGTAAGGCATACTTCATTGGTATGATCGGTGCAGCAAACAACTGGGCAGAGGGCGACGATGAAGGTGCCGCAGTGACACCGATCACCGGCGACGGCACATACAGCGTAGACTGGGACGTTACCGGCGGCGGTACCGATACGGTTCAGTTCCTGGCAGTTTTGATCACACCGGACGGCGAAACCGAAAACTTCACCACCGATACCTTCAAGGGTCTGAAGGTTTCTCTGGACGAAGTCTGGGTTGACGGCGTAAAGATCGAAGATTACACCGTTAGTGAAAAGGCAATCAACACCCACTATTATGAAGGTGAGGGCCCGGGCGTTACCCGTCTGTACCTCCACGATGACTGGTCCACCAAGATCAAGGATCTTGCAAGCAAGACCACCATTACAAAGGATATTCGCGTAGTATTCACCATTTCCGGCACTGGTCACGAAGGTCCGGCAGTGACTACCACAGAACAGACTACCACCACAACCGAAAAAATTACTACCACTACAACCACCACAACTACCGAAGCAACTACTGAACCGACTACCACCACAACCACTACCACAGCGATCGAAACAACCACCACTGAAGCAACTACTGAACCGACTACCACTACAACCACTACCACAACACCGGAGCCGACCACAACAACGACTGCGGAAACAACTACTACCACCACCGAAGCAACCACAACTACAACAGAAGCAACCACCACTACCGAAGCAACCACAACCACTCCGGAACCGACTACCACCACAGCAGAAACCACGACTACAACCGTGACGATTCTGACTACCACAGAAACCACTACAACGACAACCACCACCGAAGAAACTACTACCACCACAACAACTACTACAACGACAACCACCACCACTACCACCACAACCACGACCACTACCACCCAGTATGAGGGCCCGATGCCGAAAACGCTGTTCGGTGATGTGAACATGGACGGCAGAATCGACATCACAGATGCTGTTCTGCTGAACAAGATGGCAGCTGGTGTAGTTGAAGCAAACCAGTCCCAGCGTCTGAACGGCGATGTCAACGGCAACGGCGAGATCGATTCCGCTGACGGTCTGGTACTGTTCATGTTCGTGATCCAGCAGATCAATACCCTGCCGTATCAGGCAGAAATCTGATCGGTGAAAGGCTGTTAAAAGTTTAGGCAATACCGCACAAAGAGCGTCTGGGGACTTTGTACGCCATCTGCTTGCAAATTTCCCTTCAGAGCCTGTTTCGTATCTTCCTGCACATTTTTGTTTCATCTGACGAAAAATTTGACGACGCATCTGTCGCACAATCTTTGTGCGGTATTGCCTTTATCCGATGATTTTCTCATCATAAAAAGAGCACTGTGTCCTGCATACTGCGGGCACAGTGCTTTTTCTTTTGTGAAAATACAGTCTGCACGGGCATTTTACATGAGTATGTTCAAGAATGGCATTTTTCACAATGTGAAATTTGTGAAAAATGCCGGAGAAGAGGAAAACCAACGCAATATCTAACAAAAAAGCGGGATTTTACTTAAAAAACAGCCCCCAAATCCGGCAGATACTTATCATTATTCCGGAAAGTGTTGTTCCTTTGTGAAATGTGCAACAAAACAAGAAAAGAAACTAGTAGAAATCGTCATGAAAGTCGATTGACTTTTTTCGAAAATCGTCCTATAATAAAGGAAACAGCAATAAACACGCTGTTGATTTTCGCTTTTCAGGAGAATTGGAAAAAGCAGGGGATCCTGCGGAATTCCGCGGAAAACCACTGTTTCTCTCTCCGGAAAAACGATGCAGAAAAGGTGGTGGATACAATGGGTGAAGAACTGCAGGAACAGCTGCAAACCCGGATCCTCTGGGAGAGTCCGTTTGACGTACCGCTGGTGGGACCGATCCACATCAGTGAATCGGTCGTCATGACATGGTTCCTTATGGCGATCATTATGGTGCTGGTACTGATACTGACACGGAATCTCAAGATCGTACCGGGAAAGCGGCAGGCGTTTCTGGAAATGGCGGTCACATGGCTCACAAACTTCTTTGAGGGCAACATGGGCAAAGCCGGCAGACGCTATGTGCCCTATCTGAGTACCGTGCTGATCTATCTGGGAATCGCCAATATGATCGGCATGTTCGGGTTCGGCATGAAGCCTCCCACAAAGGACATCAACGTCACCGTGGCACTGGCACTGATGAGCATTATCCTCATTGAAGCGTCAACATTTCGGGCTCAGGGCGGCATCAAGGGCTTTTTGAAGTCCTTCACAAAGCCGATGGCTCTGCTGACACCGCTGAATGTGATGGAGATCGCCATTCGTCCGCTGTCGCTGTGTATGCGACTGTTCGGTAACGTACTGGGTGCTTTCGTTGTCATGCAGCTGATCGAACATGTCTGTGGTCTGATTATCCCGATGGTGTTCAGCATGTACTTCGATGTGTTCGACGGACTGATTCAGGCGTATGTCTTTGTATTCCTGACATCGCTGTTCATGGCAGAAGGCATGGAAGTCGAGGAGGAGAGTGTGCCGAAGTTACAGCAGGCATAGCTTGCTGCAATCCCACTCGGCAGCTACAGAAAGGAGCGTTCCCTATGGTAGGAGCAGGTATCGCAGTATTGACAGGTATCGGTGCAGGACTTGGCATCGGTATCGCAACGTCCAAGGCAACAGAAGCCATTGCCAGACAGCCGGAGGCTGCCGGAGCAATCAACAAGGCACTGCTGCTGGGCTGTGCACTGGCAGAAGCAACCGCTATTTATGGTTTCGTTGTTGCACTGCTGATGGTCATTATGAAGTAAAAGGACCACCTTCTGAATCTGAGAGAAAGGAGCACGGCTTTTCTTGGAAAAAGCTGTGAGAGTGGATATGTTAGATTTTGATTTTTGGACCATTTTGTTTTCCGTCATCAATATCCTCGTGCTGTTTTTCTTTCTGAAAAAATTCCTTTTCGGCAGAGTAAATGCCATGCTGGAAAAGCGGGCACAGATGGTGCAGGCGGATATGGACGAAGCCAAGCAGCATGCCGCTGATGCGGAAAAGCTGAAGAATGCATATGAGGAAACCCTGAGCGGTGCCAAGCAGGAAGCAAAACAGATCATTGCGACCGCAGAGCAGAATGCACACGCACAGGGCAGCGAGATCACTGCCAAGGCTCAACAGCAGGCAGACACGCTCCTCAAAGAAGCACAGAAGGAAATCGAACGGGAACGCCGGCAGACACTGGACGGCGTACAGGGCGAGATCGCCGATCTGGCACTGGCTGCTGCTTCCAAGCTGATGGAACAGAAAGTGGACGACCAGACCAACCGCGAGCTGGTGAACGCGTTCTTGTCTGAGGAAGGAGCAGGAGAATGAATGGTGCAGTGACATCTTATGCAACCGTGCTGCTGACGCTGCCAAATGCGTCAGATGCCGTGGCAGATGCACAGCAAACCTTTCAGAACTGCCCCCTGTTGACGGATTCCCTAAGCAACCCGACGATTTCGGAGGCGGAAAAGTTTGCAGTGATCGACCGGATCTTTCCGGAATCCCTGCGGACCTTCCTGAAGGTTGTCTGCCAAAACGGTCAGATCGACAGCATACTGGAGATTTTTTCAGAATATCAAGCATTGGAACGCCGGCAAAGACATTGTGCTCATGCCGTGCTGGAATATGTAACGCCGCTGACAGACGCACAGCTGACAGCGATGAAAAAAATGATCTGTGCAAAAACCGGCGAACCGGAGGTACAGTTGGAACTGCACCAGAATCCGGAACTGCTGGGAGGCTTTATCCTGCATATCGGCGATGACGAGTATGACCGCAGCGTGCGTTCTGCCGTCCGCAATATGCGAAAGAGCCTGATACGGAGGTGAGGGTAAGACATGAGTACCATGAATGCAAGTGAGATTATATCCGTTTTAAAAAGCGAGATAGAGGACTTCGACCGGAAGTCCGGCGTGCAGGAAACCGGTACAGTCGTTCGCGTGGGCGACGGTATCGCAACGGTATTCGGCATGCAGCATGCCATGTACGGCGAACTGGTAGAATTTGAAACCGGTGTACGAGGCATCGTACAGAACTTGGAAACCAAGACCATCGGTGTCGTTCTGCTGGGCAGTGACTATGGCATTACAGAGGGTACTTCTGTTGTCCGTACCGGAAAGCGTGCCGGTATCGGCGTAACGCAGAAAATGATCGGCAGAGTTGTCGGTGCACTGGGAAACCCGATCGACGGCGGCGATCCCCTGACAGCAGAGGATTATTTCCCGATCGAACACGAAGCACCCGGCGTGGCGTACCGGAAATCGGTCAATGTACCGTTACAGACCGGTATCCTTTCCATTGACTCGATGTTCCCCATCGGACGCGGTCAGCGTGAATTGATCATCGGCGACCGTCAGACCGGTAAGACATCGATTGCTGTGGATACGATCATTAACCAAAAAGGACAGAATGTCATTTGTATTTATGTCGCAATCGGACAGAAGTCCTCGACAGTTGCAAAGATCGTTTCTACCCTGAAAAAGAATGATGCAATGGAGTATACCATTGTCATGTCTGCATCTGCCAGCGAACCGGCTCCGGTACAGTATATCGCACCCTATGCCGGCACGGCGATCGCAGAGTATTTCATGAGTCAGGGCAAGGACGTGCTCATTGTATACGATGACCTTTCCAAGCACGCGGTGGCATACCGTGCAATGTCCCTGCTGCTCCACCGTCCGCCCGGGCGTGAAGCTTATCCGGGTGACGTATTCTATCTGCACTCCCGTCTGCTGGAACGTTCCTGCCGTCTGGACGATGCACACGGCGGCGGTTCGATCACCGCACTGCCAATCATCGAAACACAGGCAGGCGACATCTCTGCCTATATCCCGACCAACGTCATCTCCATTACAGACGGACAGATCTTCCTCGAGAGCGAACTGTTCAACGCCGGTATGCGTCCGGCAGTCAACGTCGGTCTGTCTGTATCCCGTGTCGGCGGTGCCGCACAGACCAAGGCGATGAAGAAAGCCTCCGGTCAGATGCGTGTGGATCTGGCACAGTTCCGCGAAATGGAAGTCTTTACACAGTTCAGTTCCGATCTGGATCCTGCTACGCAGGCAATGTTGGATCATGGTCATGTGCTGATGGAACTGCTCAAGCAGCCGCTGTATCACCCTCTGGCAATGTGGAAAGAGGTCGTGATCCTGTCCGCAGCCTCCAATGGTCTGCTGGACGATGTGGCATTGAGCGATCTGCGTTCGTTCCGCGAGGGACTGATGAACTATGTGGAGGCAAACGGTGCGGCAATCGTTACCGAAATGAAAGAAACCGGCAAGCTTTCCGACGAATCCAGAGAAAAGCTGCTGGAACTGGTGCGTACCTATAAGAAGCAGGTGAACTAAAATGGGCAACATGCGTGAGATCCGTGACCGGATCAAGAGCATCAACGACATTATGAAAATCACCAATGCCATGTATCTGATCTCCTCCTCCAAGCTGAAAAAGGCGAAAAAGGATCTGGCGGCAACACAGCCCTATTTCAATAAGCTGCTGTATGCTATGCGGAGTATCCTTTCCCGTGCACCGGAGGACATCGATATGCGGTATTTCGATCAACGGGAGGAGATCAAGCCCGAAGACCGGAAGGTGGGCTATATTGTCATCACTGCGGACAAAGGCATGTGCGGCTCCTATAACCACAATATCATCAAGCTGACAGAGCAGAAAATGGCGGCACACAAGCAAAGTCACCTGTACGTCATGGGACAGGTGGGAAGAATGTACTTCCAGCGGCGTGCCCGTGCCGGAGAACTGGACGTGGATACAGAGTTTATCTATACCACCCAGAACCCTACGCTCTATCGTTCCCGCCGCATTGCGGAGCAAATGCTGAAAGCGTTTGACGAGGGAAAGCTGGACGATGTGTATATTATCCTGTCTCTTATACAC
>ENA-OZGS01000444-OZGS01000444.1-human-gut-metagenome-genome-assembly--contig:-NODE-444-length-12891-cov-10.613431_pt1 | contig 12891 bp, 9 predicted proteins | sample MGYA00245121_ERZ653667 | MGnify/ENA primary metagenome ERZ653667 (study PRJEB26926, sample SAMN06165248) | human gut metagenome | biome: ENVO:00009003; feature: ENVO:2100002; material: ENVO:00002003...
TTCGGGATGCCAAGGCGCAGGGCAAAAACGGCGTTTGCATTCTGTGTGCAGAGGGGCGCAAACGGGAGTTCCTCGCTGACCCCAAGTTTTTGACCCATAAGGGCTTTAAGGTTTCGGACATCTCCGATTGCGGGATCAATCTCATGTACCTGCCCCTTGCAGAGAATGCCCAGCCGCCAAAATTCAAAGACTGTGCCAAGCACCCCAAGGTGGAGGAAAACGGCTTTGTCCTCTACTATACCGACCAGTGTCCCTACACCTATTATTGGGTGCCAAAGGTGCAGGAGGCTGCAAAGGAACATGGAATCCCGTTCAAAGCCGTTCACATCACCGAGAAAGAGACGGCACAGAATGTGCCTGCACCTGTCACCACCTATGCCTTGTTCCGGGATGGAAAATTTGTGACTCAAAGCATCCAGTCGGACAAGAAATTTTTGAAATTAGCGGCAGAATAATTGAATCAAGCAAGACGCCAGACGCTCAGACGCAGTGCAGCCCATAGAATTGGGGTGCGCTGCGTTTTTTGGAGGATTTTATATGGAAGAAATTGTTGTATATGTTCACGGAAAGGGCGGTTCGGCACAAGAGGCCGAGCATTATAAAGCCCTGTTCCCTAATTGTGAAGTAATTGGTTTCGACTACCACGCACAATCTCCATGGGAAGCCACGGAGGAATTTTCCGGATTTTTTACGGCAGTGCAGAAACGCTGCGGGAAGCTCACACTGGTGGCAAATAGCATTGGTGCGTTTTTATCTTTGTCCTCGTTGAATGAGAAATTGGTGGATAACGCTTATTTTATTTCTCCAGTAGTCGATATGGAGCAACTGATTTGCAACATGATGCAATGGGCTGACGTCTCCGAAGCAGAACTTGCAGAGAAACTGGAAATTCCCACAACATTTGGAGAAACACTGTCGTGGAAATATCTCTGCTATGTCCGAGAGCATCCGGTTTCATGGAAAATCCCTACCCGCATTTTGTATGGGGAAAAGGACGCTCTGACCTCCATGGAAACCATAAAAGCCTTTGCGGAAAAGAACAACGCAGAGCTGACCGTTATGCCGGGCGGAGAGCATTGGTTTCATACGAAAGAGCAGATGCAATTTTTAGATAACTGGATAAAGAATAGGAGACTCTGCAAAGAAACAGAAAATAAGGACGGCCTCGCTTCTCCTGCTTATAGTTCTGGGAACCGGGCTGGTGCTGATGGCTTGAGGCACCAAAAGTCTTGCTGACAGCAGCACAGGAGGCTCGGATCCTTACGGACTGAATGTTGAAAGCATGACAGGAACAGACAGCTGCCAGATGAAACTGCAGGAGAGTGAAGTACTGCTATCCGTGCCCATCTACCGGTGGCTGCGAAAGCAAGGCGTTGCCCGTTTTTCGGCTTTGTAATGGCAGCATTATAGGAGCTCCGATGTGCGATATTGCGCCAGCTTCCCATTATGGGAGGCTGGTATTTTTGCGCTTTTGCTGTATCAACCTACGATGGTGCAGAAATTTCCACTCAAAAGGGGCATAAAAGCGATGCGCTTGCCCTGCTTGCTACAATGGTGTTGGTTCTGAGAAGTTCACAGCCAGTGAGCTATACAGATGCCCAAACCTAAGCTACAATGAAGATGTGCTGAGAGAACGATGCATTGCTTGAGCTGAACGCTCGTACGCGCAAACTGTTCTCCGCCATCTCCATTGCAGCGTTCGATTGACGCAGGTTGAGTTATCGGCAGATAGAAATGTTGCCGTACATTCGTGTCACAAAGCAAGCTGCATCGGTAATGGACATAGGCGGAACCGGCATTAAAGGAGGTCAGAAAAATGGAAGCTGCTGTTATTACCGCCGTCGATATCGATGTGTCTAAGAGCAAAAGCACAGTTGCGGTACGGAGACCCGGAGGCGAAATCGTACTTCGGCCTTTCGAGGTCCACCACACGAACAGTGACTTGAAAAAGCTGGCATCCACACTCAAAAAACTGGGAGGTGATATCCGTATTGTAATGGAACATACCAGTACGTACTGGAGACCGATCACACTGACATTGAAGGAAGCGGGCTTTTTTGTTTCCGTTGTCAATGCGATGCTGATTCACAATTTGATATTGACAATATCATTTCGTAAGAGATCAGCTTACTGTTTGTGTTGTAGTTGGTTCATTGCAGTTTCAGCTTACAACAAAAAATGAGATAGACAACCCCTCTCGGGGAAGTCTATCTCATTTTTTTCGTTGGGGCTATTTTGCAATGGCCCCTTCATTTTTGCTTGTTTCCGGTGAAAGCTGCGGCGCGGGAATGTTCCATTCAGCGGGCCTTCTTGGGGCCGCTTTCGTCCGGGGCGCTGCCGCTGCCGGAGTTCAGGATCGCCACGAACTGCTGCAGCTGCTTGAGGGAGCTGACACCCAGTTTATCGTAGATGTTCTTGTTGTGGAAGCGCAGGGTGCTGTCCTTGATGTCCAGCTGCTCCACGATCTCCCGGGTGCGCAGCCCGGCGGCGTAGCCGTCAAAGATGCGGCGTTCGGTCTTGGTCAGGGTGGGGATGCCCGCAACAAAGGTCTGGAAGGCATCGGGCACCGACTCGTTGCGGCACACGTCCGCCAGCCGGGACAGCTCAGTCTGCATCTGCTGGCGTTCCAGCTGCAGCTCGTCCATCCGCCGCCGGGATTCCCGCCGGTCCTCCTCGAACTGCCGGAACGCCGGCGAGAGGATGCGCCGGTGGAAGTTCATGCAGCAGAACACCACGAAAAAGGCGATGAACAGGCCGATGAGCAGCATCTGCAGATTGCCGGAAAAGACCAGTCTCCGGTAGTCTGCCATGGGGATGCACACCGCCAGCCGGTAGGACTGGCTCTCGCTCAGGCGGCACAGCTGGGAGATGCCCGCATAGTCACTGTCGGGGCCGGTCAACTGGGTCAGCCCGCCGCCCATGCTGCGCAGCACCAGCGTGTTCCGGGGGGCATGGTAGTAGCCGCCGGTGGTGCCGCTGCTGAGGGCGGCATCGGCGGCAAGGCCGTCCCCCGCCGGGGCCAGCAGGCAGCTCAGCCGGTCAAAGCCGGTGGGCTGGGCAAAGTTCTGCTTGAAGTAGCTCTCGCTGATCTCAAAGCCGCACAGCCCGTACATCGTGCCGTCCCGCCCCCGCAGGGGCAGCAAAAACAACTGCACCTCCTCCGAGGTGCCGGGCAGCTCGAACCGCTCGGTCAGCGTGTAAGACTGGTACAGCGGGGCGCTGCCGGGGGTCATCCAGCGGTCGTAGTCCGGGAACTGGTCGGTCTGGAACTCCATGCGCCACTTGCGGTGGGGCATCACGCTGTGGGCCTTGCCCACCTCCGCACTGCCCCGGTACAGCAGCAGGGGCACGGTGGGGGTGTCGGCACCGCTTTTCTGCACATACAGCCCGGCGCGGGAATGCTCTGCTCCCTCCATGCGGGTGTTGACGGTGGCATCCAGCAGCACAAAAACACCGGAACAGCCGGTCTGGCGCAGACGGCGGCACAGCGGCTCGATCATTTTCTCCTCCAGCGCGTTCAGCACCTCGGGGGAGTCGTTCAGCTGGGCAAAGGACATCTGCCGCAGAGCAAGCTCCTTGTCCACCTCTGCGCTCATGTCCTCGGACAGGTTCACGCCCATGACCGCCAGCTGGTCAAAATAGCGCTCCATATCGTTCTGGAACACCGAAAACTGGATCTGCAGACTGCGGCTGATGTCCTTTTTGGTGTTGTGCAGGCTGGCAAACAGGAACAGTGCCGCACCAAAGGTCAACACCAGCAGCACCACCAGCAGCAGGCAGGCCCACAGCAGCCGGCTGCTCATGGGGCTCTGGCGGATCTTTTCACGGTGCCGGTCAACAAAGTGCATCAAAGTCCCTCCTTTCCGGCTGAGCGGCAGGCTCAGGCATTGTCACACAGCAGCTGCCATGTTTCCTCGGCAAGGGCTTCCAGCGTTTCGCCGTCCGCAAGGCGCTGGGGGTAGTCCTTCTGGCGCTGGCGCAGGCTGTCGTACAAGGTTTTGGCCTTGGCGTGGTACCCCACGATGCCCGGTTCGGACAGGGGGGTGTTCTGGATGCGCATTTCGTTGTAGACGTCGTATAGCCGCTGATAGCTCTGCTGCTCAAAGGGATAGTCCGCAATGGCGTCAAAGGCGGCGCTGGACACCGGCATGTAGCCGGTATTGGCGGCAAATTCCAGATTGCGCTGCTGTTCGGTGAGCCAGCGCAGGAACACGGCGGCGGCTTCGGCCTTCTGGCCGGTGGTCTTAAAGGCGCACAGACCCACACCGGCCTGCGGCATCAGGGGCGTGGCGGTGCCTGCGGCGTGGGGCAGGGGAGCCAGCAGCAGGTCGGTGGGCTCGGTGGTGTTGTCCGGGTAGGTGACGAAATCATTGTAATAAAGGATGGCCGCAGAGCTGCCAAGGCCCGCCAGCGTCTCGCCGGTCATCACCTGCGTGTTGGAGTACAGGTCCGAGATCAGAATATCGCCCTGCACCAGCGCCCGGGCAAACTCCATCCACGAAGCGCGGAAGGTCTCGTTGGTCAGATCGTACCAGCTGCCCTTGTACAGCTCGCCGCTGCCCTGCTCCAGCGCGTTCAGCTCCACCAGACGCAGGGGGTAATCCAGTGCGCAGAAGGGCTTGCCCTGCGACCACTGCCGGTAGGCACCTGCCATTTCAAAAAAGCCGTCCCATGTGGCAAGGGTGGAAAGCTGCGCCCCGGTGTCCGCCGCAAACCGGGCGTACTGGGAGCCGTTCAAAAAGATGAGCTGGGTGGATTTGGACACCGGGAACACCACCTGCTTCCCGTCAATGATGCCGTCCTGCACAAAGCCGGGCACATAGGCCGCCATGTCCTCGGCGGTGAACCAGTCGTTCCAGTCCACAAGGTTCTCAATGCCCAGAGCGCTGGCGTCCGCGGAATGGGCCGAGAACAGGTCCGGCAGGTCCAGCGCGCCGGGCTTGCCGGCCTTGGCGTCCTGCAGCTGGCCGCCGATGGCGGCACTGTTGGTCATGTTGGTCACGTTGAGCAGGATGCCCTTCTCTCTGCCCACCGTGTCGTTGAACTCGGTCAGCAGGCGGTTCATGGGCGAGTCGGCCTGTTCGCCGTACACATGCCAGATGCTGAGCATGGTGGGGTCCTTGGGCGAGAGCAGGGTCTTGCTGCCGCCGCAGCCCGCAAGAGCCAGACCGGGGACAAGCGCCGCAAGCTTTAAAAATGTCCTTCGTTCCATTTTTCATGACTCCTTTCCGCACATTGCAGCCAGAGGGGGAAAACCGGCACAGGCAGGGCTGCAGCTGCCTGTTTTGGTGGGAAACACCCCAAAATCCCCCCAATTTTGGGCTTTTTGGGGGGATTTTTTGAGGGGGAAGCCCAAAACCCCAAAAATTTTTTTGGAATTGCCCCCCAAAAACGGCTTTTCTGAGGGGGCAATTTTTTCCCGGGTATGGTACAGTACAACCAGAAAAAGTCCTGCGCCGGTGCAGAAAGCCTGTCGCTGTGCACAAAACGCGTCAACAGGCATCTGCGGATTCTATTCATAAGGATAGCATAAGATGGCCCGGACCGCAAGTACCGAGAACCCCCGCCCCACAAAGCCCCCCGGGAAAAAACAGGGGGGACCAACAGAAAGGAGCACCCCATGAAAAAGATGAATCGACGCGAATTCCTCACCCTTACCGGCGCAGCCGTTGTGGCGCTCTCGCTGGCAGGCTGCGGCGGCGGGTCCTCCGCACCCGCAGCACCCACCGGCAAGGAAGCCGAGCTGCTGGCAGCTATCAACAAGGTCTGGAAGGAAAAGTTTGTTGCAGGTCAGGTTGACCATGAGCAGCTGACCCTCAATCAGGATGCGGTGGATGCCATAAGGTGCTACGGACGTGTTTTTGAAGAGGTCAACGAGACACCGCATAAGCTGACATCCAGTGACTTTGGGATTGTTTTAAGGGAAAGCGGTGGGCTTGCGGAGAAACTGAAAAAGTATGGCGGCGAGGACAGTTTGGCAGGAGCTGCCGGCATCTCCGAACCGTCTACCGAGAAGGTGGTGGCTCTGGAAGATGAGTATTCTTGCGAGGATACTGCCGTTCGGGTTTTTGTAGATAAACTGCTGAACAATTCTAATAGCGCCAAGGCAGAGTTCATCAGCATCTACTGCCCGGTGGTTCAGGGCAAGACCTACATGACCGCTGTTGTGTTCTGGAACAAAACGGCATAAGATAACAAGACATCCCCCTGTTTGCCCCGGGCACACTCCCCCTGTGTCCGGGGCTTTATAGAAAGGAGCACCCCCATGAAACACAAATGTTTTGCTGCTGTGGTTCTGGCGGCGGCTCTCTGGCTGACCGGCTGCGGCGGCGCAGCAGCCCCCGCAGCCCCCGCAGGCTGCGGCGCAGCTTCCCAAAGCGCCGCAGCCGCAGCGGTGCAGACGGCCCAGAAGGAGCGCATCACCGACCAATACACGCTGGAAAAGAACGTTTCGGGCGTGTGGGAGGCGGACACGGGGCAGTACATTTCCGTCCATGTGTCCGTCCATGTGCCGCAGCTGGAATGCGACAGCCCGGATGCCGCCTCCATCAACGATGAACTGAACGACATCTATGCGGCACATTTCCGGGAATATGAGGCCTACGAGGAGGCCGGACAGCCGGGCAGTGAGTACCCGCAGATCGGTGTGAACTGGGATGCCTACTGGTACGGCGACTGCGTCAGTCTGGTGATGTGCGACCGCTATGACGGCACCGCCCCGTGGTATTACAGCGGCTGGTGCTTCGATTTTGCCACCGGCCAACAGATCACCACAGCCGAGATGCTGCAGCGGATGGGTCTGGACCCGGACGAAGTGCAGCAGCAGGTGCAGCGGCAGGCCATGCAGACCTTTGACCGGGAGATGGCGCAGGGCGCATATTACGAGAGTTGGCGTCTCGACGGAGAACTGTCGCAAATGCGGATGGACACGCTGGAATACAATGAACTGGAAAACCTTTGCCTGCTTTTGCCGGAGCAAAATCAGCTGGTGATCCGGGGCAGATACAGCTCCGCGTCCGAAGCGGGATGGCAGCAGCTGGATATGGAGATCCCGCTGCAGACCGCTGCCCAGCCGCAGGCGCAGCCGGTGCTGACTGACACCTTCGACGGCGTGCAGGTGCAGCTGAAGGGAACGCAGGCCACCATCACCGTGAGCCCTGCACCCAAGACCACCACCTGGGACACGGAACTCAACCTCCGGCTGGAGCAGGCGCGCACCTACCCGATCCTTGGCTCTTACAATGAATATGTGGACGTGTGCATCGGTCAGCAGACCGACTCGGTCTTCCACCCGGTGGTCTATCTGCTGACCAAAGATGGCGTGGTGGAGTATGTGGATGTGCTGCGCTGCCTTCTGTTCGGAAACGCCATGATCTGTCAGAACCCCATCTACATTGCCAACAACGGCGTGTCGCTGGAGCGCAGCGGCAATAGCAAGGTGAACCTGCGCCGGAAGGATGGCTCTGTGTTGGAGCTGGCTGACCTGTCGTCAGAGTGGAGCGTGCAGGATATCCCTTATTCCATCACCGGCTCCTACAACTGCACCAACGGAAACTGGCTGGAGCTTAGCGGCGACGGCAGCGTTCAGCTGGGCGTGCAGAACAACAGCCGCATCGATCAGGGCGACGCAGCGTATCTGGGCGTGGTGCCGGAGGGCATGGTGCTGGCCATCTTTACCGACACGGGGCTCGACTTTGTGGCGGCGTTCAAGATGGACCTGTACGACAACCTGACCATGACCATGATCGACGGGCAGAACCCCTTTGCCGAGGGCGAGACTCAGCTGCAAATGACCCGCAGCTACGACTGAGAATACAGGAGAACGACCATGAAACACAAACGCCTTACCGCGCTGGTGCTGGCTGCCGCGCTGGTGCTGGCCGGGTGTGACGGCACAAAAAGCAGCTCCGGCTCCGCTGCCGCCAGCCAGAGCACCGGCAGCAGCCAGAATGCCCCGGCGATTGCCGCCCAAAAGGAACGTATCATGGAGCAATTCACGCTGGAAAAAACCGTCCGGAGCGAGTGGGGCAGCGCACAGAAGCTGACCATCCATGTGCCGCAGCTTGTGTGCGACAGCCCGGATGCTGAATATATCAATAATGAGCTTGCCGCTAGGTATGCGGCGGAATATCGGGATTATGAAAGCTACCCGCAGGCTGAGGTGTCGCAGGACGAATGGTGCCCGCAGACCTACATCGATTGGGACGCCTACTGGTACGGCGACTGCGTAAGCCTTGTGGTGAGCAGCTACTACGGCGGTACAGACCCCATCTATTCTCAGGGCTGGTGCTTCGATTTTGCCGCCGGGCACAAGCTTTCGGTCACCGAGCTGCTCATGCGCATGGGACTGGACCCGGACGAGACGCAACTTGCAGTGTACCGCGCCGCCATACAGACCTTTGACCGCAACATGGTGCAGCAGGAATATTACGATTCCCTGCGGGAAAGCGGCATGCTTTCCGGGATGCGCGCCGATACCCTGCGGGACAACGGGCTGGAAAACCTGACCGTGCTGCTGAAAAACGAAAATACCGTCACCCTTGTTGCCGGATACCACACTACCGCCGGCAGCGGCTGGCGGCCGCTGGAGGTGGAGCTTCCGCTGACCCCCGCCGCCCCTGCCAAAACGCCGGTGCTTACCGATACCTACGGAAGCGTTTCGGTGCTGCTGGACGGCGACATCCGCACCGTTACCATCAAACACACCCCCGAGATCATCGCATGGGCAGAGGATTATGATATTCGTCTGGACGGCGATGTCACCCTGCCCATCCGCAACGCCTATAATAATTATGTAGATGTGTGCATCGGTGAGCTGGGCGCGTCCTTCCACCCTGTGGTCTACCTGCTTACCGAGGACGGTTTTGTGGAGTACGTGGATGTGCTGCGCTGCCTGCTGTATGGGCAGAGCCTGCTCTGTGCCGACCCCATCTATATTGCCAACAACGGCACTGCGCTGGCGCTGCGGGACGCCGAGGTCAGCCTGCTGTGTGCAGACGGTACGGAAACAGAGCTTGCCCCCCTGACTGCTGAGTGGAACAGCCCGCAGCAGGTAGATTCCACCGGCAGCTTCAGCCTTGGGGAAGGGGAGGACTGGTGCTGGCTGGACCTGAATTCAGGCGGCGGCTGCCAGCTGGCTACCCACAACAACCGCTATTTCTATCAGGGTGCTGTCACCTATCTGGGCGCTACCCCGGACGGCACCGCGCTGGGCTTCTCTCTTGTCCGCGACACCGAAAACGGCCCGGAATGGGTTGCGTTCAGCGCTGCATTGAAGCTTGATTATCGCATTGATTGCCTGATCCTTACCCCCCTGAGCGGGCAGAACCCCTTGACGAACGAAACGGTCCCGCTGGTGCTGACCCACAGCTACGGCTGATAAACGAGCAGGAGGTGCAAGATGAAACACCTGGCACTGTGCGGCGCGCTGGCGGCTTTGCTGGCGGCGCTGCTGGCAGGCTGCGGGGCAAAGACCGCAGCCTCTGCCCGCCCGGCTGGCAGCCGGGAACTGAAATCGACCCCGCCGGATTCCATGCACGCCACCGCGGCGATCACCGAGCAGTACACCCTTGAAAAGGTGGTGCAGGCAGAGAACGGCGGCACCATCCGGCTGAACATCCATCTGCCCCGGCTGGAATGCGACAGCGCCGATGCCGCCCGCATCAACGCCGAGATCGCCCGCTACTACGAATACGATGTGCAGGAGTACGCCGACTGCCCGGAGGCAGCCGACCCGGATGTGTGGGACATCTGCATTGAGATGAATTGGAATGCCAGCTGGTACGGCGACTGCGTCAGCCTTGTGGTCAGCAGCTGCTACGGCGGTACCGATGCACCCTTCTATCAGGGCTGGTGCTTTGACTTTGAAAGCGGAAACCAGCTCACCGCCACCCAGCTGCTGCAGCGCATGGGGGCAGACCCCGCCGCGCTGGAAGAAGCACTGTACCGCGACATAAAGCGCCGGGATGAGCTGGACCGGCAAACCGCCTGTGAGCGGGGGCTTCTGCCCTCCGGCAGTCTGAAAGAGGGAAACACCGCATGGTGGGCTACACTGGATGAGCTGCTACTTTCGTTTGACGAAACAGGAAACGTTACCTTTTTCGTCCGCCGGTTTAGCGCCTCCCGGGAGGAGTATGTGAACGATGCCCCAACCATCCCGCTGGATGCGCAGTCGCTGCCGCAGGACTGGGAGCAGCAGGTGCTGGCCGAGTGGATGGCAGTCACGGCGGTGACGCAGGGTGAAAGCTATGCCCCCGCCGACCGCAACGAAAGCTTTACCCTGCGGCTGGAAAAGGCCGAGATCACCGGCACGGTGACCGTCTCCTTCATCCGGGAAACATACGTCAGCCCGCAGATCCAGTCCGCTGCCGAGACCCGCACCGGAGAGCTGAATGCCGGAGCTGTGACCGGCTGGGATGGGGAAAAAAGTCAGGGCTGGAACCTGACAAGCCTCAGCGAGGACGGCAGAAGCCGCTGGACCATCTCCATGATGGAGGACGGCGCTTTGCTGATGCGTTCCACCGGCTCGAAAAAGGACGGCACCGTGTGGTATGTGTTCCGGCGCACCACGGCGTGGGATGACATCGGCTACACCGCCATTCCCCGCAGGCTGTGGGGAACATACCGCGCCGGAGACGAGTCCGCAAAGGGTATCCGCTGGATGACCTTCCTGCCGGACGGCAGCTGCTGTATGAGCGTGGAATGGGACGGGTGGAACGGCATTCTGACCGGCACCGCAGAGGGAACGCAGGGCCGCACCGAGGACGGCACCGAGCTGCATTTTACATTGACCGATCAGAACGGCAAGCCGTGCGAGTTCTGGGCCATTCTGCTGAACGATGACGGCAGCCCCAGCGGCTGCAGCCTGAAATACCGCGCCGGAGAAGTGCTGTTTGACCGGGACACGCGTCCCGTTTACTGGAAAAACGACTCCCCGGATCTAACCCTTGTACCGTGACCGAAACCCGAAACCGTGCGATAACAGAAAGTTATCGCTTACACAAATAAAACATACAGGAGGAAATTACTATGGGTCTTATCAAAGCAGGTATGGGCGCACTGGGCGGAACCCTTGCAGACCAGTGGAAGGAATTTTTCTACTGCGATTCTCTGGACAAGGATGTGCTGATGGTCAAGGGCCAGAAGCGCACCTCCCGCCGCAGCTCCAACAACGGCGAGGACAACATCATCACCAACGGCAGCGGCATTGCTGTGGCAGACGGACAGTGCATGCTCATCGTGGAGCAGGGCCGCGTGGTGGAGGTGTGCGCTGAGCCGGGCGAGTTCACCTTCGATGCTTCTACCGAGCCAAGCGTTTTTACCGGTAACTTCGGCGACAGTCTGGCGGAAACATTCCAGACCGTGGCCAAGCGCTTTACTTACGGCGGCGACACCGGCAAGGATCAGCGGGTGTACTACATCAACACCAAGGAGCTGGGCGAGATCCTGTACGGCACCGCAACGCCCATCCCCTTCCGCGTAGTGGTCAGCGAGGAGCGGGGCTACAAGCTCTCGGTGAACATCCGCTGCAACGGCAGCTTTACTTACCGCATCTGCGACCCGCTGCTGTTCTACACCAACGTGTGCAGCAACGTTTCCAACCAGTACGATGCCTCGGAGCTGGCTCCCCGCCTGAAGAGTGAGCTGATGAACGCCTTGCAGCCCGCCCTTGCCACCCTTTCGGCAAACAAGGTGCAGTATTACGAGATCCCCGCCCACACGCTGGAGATCTCCGAGGCCCTCAACGAGCAGCTGTCCAATGTCTGGCGCAAAAAGCGCGGTATTGAAGTGTTCTCCTTCAACATCAACTCCCTGTCCATCCCGGAGGAGCAGCAGAAGAAGATCACCGAGTGGGAAGAGAACGCCATGACCACCGACCCCACCACCGCTGCCGCCCGTCTGGTGGGTGGTCAGATCGACGCCATGAAGACCGCCGCCGGCAACACCGCCGGTGCCATGACCGGCTTTATGGGTATGGGCATGGCAGCCGGTGCAAACGGCATGAACGCTCAGAACCTGTTCGCCATGAGGCAGCAGCCCGCAGCACCCCAGCAGCAGACTTCTGCCGCCGACAGCTGGAAGTGCAGCTGCGGCGCTACCGTTACCGGCAAGTTCTGCCCGGAATGCGGCAGCAAAAAGCCGGAACCGAAGCCCGCTGCTGACAGCTGGACTTGCAGCTGCGGTGCTACCGTTACCGGCAAATTCTGCCCGGAGTGCGGCAAGCCCCGCCCGGTGGCAGCAGAGGGCTGGACCTGCAGCTGCGGCGCGGTGAATAAGGGCAAGTTCTGCTCCGAGTGCGGCAAACCCAAGCCTGCCGGTACCCCCAAGTATAAGTGCGACAAGTGCGGCTGGGAACCGGCAGACCCTGCACACCCGCCCAAGTTCTGCCCGGAGTGCGGCGACCCCTTTGACGACAACGACCGCAGCTGAACCCGGCACATAATAACCGATCACGCTGCGGGGCAGGAAAGCAAATAAACTCCTGCCCCGCAGATCATAGGAGGAAACGCTATGGCAGGAATGCTGGAATATAAGTGCCCCTGCTGCGATGGTGCGATCCAGTTCGACAGCACCACCCAGAAGATGAAATGTCCCTACTGCGACACCGAGTTTGAGGTGGACGCACTGAAGGGCTACGATGAGGATCTGAAAGACCAAAAGCCCAGCAAGATGAACTGGGCCACCCCCGGCGGCAGCTGGGCAGAGGGCGAGACCGCCGGTCTGCATACTTATGTCTGCAAGAGCTGCGGCGGCGAGATCGTGGGCGACGACACCATGGCAGCCTCGGCCTGCCCTTTCTGCGGCAACCCCATCGTTCTGACCGGACAGTTTGCCGGAGACCTGCGCCCCGACCTCATCATCCCCTGTCTCTTATACACATCTGACGCTGCC
>ENA-OZGS01000447-OZGS01000447.1-human-gut-metagenome-genome-assembly--contig:-NODE-447-length-12837-cov-14.876858_pt1 | contig 12837 bp, 7 predicted proteins | sample MGYA00245121_ERZ653667 | MGnify/ENA primary metagenome ERZ653667 (study PRJEB26926, sample SAMN06165248) | human gut metagenome | biome: ENVO:00009003; feature: ENVO:2100002; material: ENVO:00002003...
TTTTAGAATTATCTTTATTTTTATCAATAAGCATCTGCAAGGTTGAAGCCATGCTTTTCGAAGCTTTTGCCACATATGGATACTCATCTATGACAAGCACCAGTCTTTCATTTTCACATAATTTAAATACATATTCTATTGCAGCCTGAAATGACACAAATGAAGTCCCCGGCATTATTCCTGAAGCATATTCCATGATTGCCTGACTAAAGTTCTCCAGATTCTGCTTTTCGTTGCTCTCTACTCCCATAAAATATATTGCTTTTTTATCCTGTATAAAATGGCTTATGAGAGCTGTCTTCCCCACTCTTCGTCTGCCGTAGATTACTGCGAATTCAAATTTATCCGAATTATATAATCCGTTTAAAGTTGCAAGCTCTTTTTCTCTTCCTATAAACATAGCTCTTCTCCCTCCATTTCTATACACAATATTTTATTACTTATATATGATTTAGTCAATCATAATTTAGTTAATCGTAGATAACCAAATCGTAAATGACTAAATATTCCTCTTTCATTTCGCGTACACAAAAAAGACGGCCGTCCCGGTCCCCACCGGTTCAGCCGTCTTTATAATAAATTTCAATGTTATACTTTTATATTTTACTCTTATTTATACTTTTTTACTAACTTTTATACTTGTTTGAATTTAGCATCTACTGCTGTGCAAGCACTGCTTGTACCTCTGCCTCTGTAGCACATGCCATTACCTTGTCTGCCAATGCCTTGCATTCTGCCATGCTGCTGTCTGCGATGGTCTTTCTGGTCTTGAGCACACTTGTGGCACTCACTGAGAACTCATCAAGTCCGAATGCGAGTAACAGCGGAATGAGCTTTGGATCTGCTGCTGCCTCTCCACACATGCCTACCATGATTCCCTCTTTCTTACCGCACTCGATGATACGCTTGATTGCGCGAAGCACTGCCGGATTGAAGGCTGAATAAAGGTATGCTACCTTTGAGTTTCCACGGTCTACTGCCATTGTGTAGCCTGTCAGGTCGTTTGTTCCGATACTGAAGAAGGCTGCCTCTTTTGCAAGCACATCCGCCATCATGCAGGCTGCCGGTGTCTCCATCATGATACCGATTTCAAGGTTCTTGTTGTATGCAATGCCCTCTGCATCAAGCTCTTTCATGATGTCCGCTACCATTGCCTTTACACTGCGAAGCTCATCTACGCCTGTCACAAGCGGAACCATTATCTTTATCCTGCCGAATGCACTGGCTCTCACAAGTGCACGAAGCTGTGTATTGTAGATGTCTGTTCTCTGGAGGCAGAATCTGATAGCTCTGTAACCTAAGAATGGGTTATCCTCTTTCTCAAGGCCCAGATATGGGATTTCCTTGTCGCCTCCGATATCGAGTGTACGAATGATGACAGGCTTTCCATTCATTGTCTCTGCTACTGATTTGTATGCCTCAAACTGCTCTTCCTCTGTAGGAATTGTATCTCTGTCCATGAAAAGGAACTCTGTACGGAAAAGTCCTATTCCCTCTCCGTCACACTCTACAGCCTTCTTTGCGTCCTCAGGCTTTCCGATATTGCATACAAGCTCTACCTTTGTGCCGTCTGCTGATACTGTCGGCACACCCGCAAATTTCTTTAAGAGTTCTTTCTCTTTTTTGTATTCCTCAAGCAGCCCAGCGAATTTCTGCTCTGTCTCAGCGTCAGGGTTTACGATTGCCTCTCCGCTTGTTCCGTTGAGTACCACTCTGTCACCATTTTTGACAGATGTACAGATTCCGTCAATACTGAGAACTGCCGGGATTTCCATTGCTCTTGCAAGTATTGCTGAGTGGGAGGTTCTGCCGCCCACCTCTGTGAGTATTCCTGCGATATTCTCTGCCACGATACCTGCTGTCATGGATGGTGTCAGGTCATGTGCCACGAGCACTGTGCCTGCCGGAGCTGCTGAGATATCGTAGTCCTCGATTCCAAGCAGAATCTTAAGGATTCTGGCTTTGATATCCCTGAAATCTGTTGCTCTCTGCTGCAAAAGCTCATCAGGTATCTGTGCAAATATCTCTGCTGTCTGCTCAAGCACCTGGTCGAGTGCCTTCTCTGCCGTGATTTTCTCACTGACTATGAGCGCTGTAATCTGCTCCTCTATGGTCGGATCCTGAAGCATCTGGATATGTCCGCGAAGGATATCCGCATCCTTTGCTCCGACTGTCTTTTCCATTCTGTCTGCCATGGCGTTTGTATCATTTACAAATTTCTCAATAGCTCCCTGGAGACGTGCGATTTCAGCGTCTGTATCTGTAATTTTCTTATTCTCAATCACTATCTCATGCTCTTCGATAATGACCACATTTCCTATTCCGATTCCTTCTGAGCCGGCGATTCCTTTGTACATATCACACCTCCGATTGACTTTGCTGGTTGATTAATCTCCGAAGTTGTCTGCCTCGAGCTCTTCCATCTTTGCAAGTGCTGCTTCCTCATCAGCTCCCTCACACTCGAATGTAATCTCTGCATCCTTCTTGATGCATGCTGCAATGATGTTTACAAGGCTCTTTGCGTTGATTCTCTTGTCGCCGAATACGATTGTTACGTCTGAATCAAACTTGCCTGCCTCTCTTGCGATAACTCCTGCAGGTCTCATGTGAAGTCCCTCTGCTGCTTTTACTACCATTGTCTTGCTTACCATAGTTTTGTCCTCCTGAATTTAAAATTATTGGTTTGTTTATTTCGCTCACACATATGATTAACTGTATCGCCCTCTGCTATTCATCAGCCTGTCATATGTCCGTTGCTTTCTATGGTTTTATTGTACTGTGCGGTATGAGTTTTTTCAATATTCCCCAAAATGCAAAATTGCACCATCTCTGGTGCAATTTTGTATTAATGTGATATTCAGTTCCACCCCAGCTCTTTCCGGATAGCTGCACAAAGCTCATGAGGTGAAGCAGCCTCCCTGAGCCTGTCAGTCGCTCCATTTTCATTCAAAAGCTTCGTGAAGTCATGGAAAAATGCCTTTGTCGTGTTGACACTGTCAAAGTTTATCGCAAGCAGAAATATCATGTCTGCCATCCTCTCGCCCCACTCTATCGGCTTGTCGAGACGTATAACAAGTATCTGGCAGCGGTTTACATGCTCAGGCTTTCCGTGCGGTATGGCTATATTGCAGCCCACAGCGGTTGCCTCCACCTTCTCACGCTCCAGTACATCCCTCGCAAACTCGCTCTGCACTATTCCTTTGTTTATGAGAAGCTGGCACGCACGCTTTAAAACATCCTTGCGTTTTTTCGCCTTTTTCTCAAATATAATAAATTCCTCCGACAGCATCTGTGAAAACTCGCTGACCTCCGCGCTCTGGCCGGTCATGAGCTCAAAGCACTTGTTTCTGATATTTTTCTCATCCTGCGCACTGATTAGTGGAGAAACATACAAAAATCTCATATCCTTGTGGATATCTGCCTGTGTGTCTATGGTCGAGAGTATGAGGTCACAGTCATACTCGTCAATATGCTCTATGCGGTCTGACGACAAAATGCTTACTATCCTTACATCCGGCACTCTGTTTTCTATTTTGCCCGCTATTATGCTGCCGGTCGCATAGCCTGCCGCACCGATTAACACTGCGCGCACTGTCATAGGATTTCTGTGCAGGGCTCCGCCCACCTGCAAGGCAATAAATGCTATCTCATTCTCGCTCGGCATGGCACCTGTGTACTTTTCGTAGTATCTCGATACTGTAAAGCATACCGTAAAGAGACTGGCATACGATTGTGTGATATCGGAAAGAAACGGATTGTCTATCTCTATGCCAAAATGAGTCCTCGCAATGGAGCCCGGCAAAAAGCTACGCATGCTCTCACGTAGAAGCTCATTTTCAATCAGATTGGCAGCGAGAAGATTTGACAGATACACTATCATCTCATCCTCTATGCTAAGCGCCTCCTCACAGGACATGACAACGCGATTTTGTCCCTCGGCACAGGAAAAAAGCATTGCCAGATACATGATTTCAGGCTGTGAGAGGCTGATGCCGTGATATCTTTCCAGAAAGCCTGCTGCCTCCTTTGCCATGTTCTCATGCTCTGTCATTATGAATCCATTTTTCTGTACCTGCTGCTCTGTTTCGGTGCCCGCATCCCCATCACTTGCATCATCACACATTCGATTCGACAGATCTAACTCATCCGTTTTCAGTTCCTTCTCCACATCCACCCTGAAAAGTGCAATGGCTATGTACTCTGCCAGCATCTGAAATGTGTAATCCGTAAAGATGATATCAAAGCGTCTCTCCACATGATGTATCATGTCAACTGCCATCGACAGATTTACGCTTCTGAAATTATTGGCTATCACCTCGGCCGCGCGTCTTGAAAGCCTGTGGTCATCGGTCTTGATAACCTGCTTATCACTGATTGGATATCTGCAGAAATGCCTCATGGCTTTTCTGATATCAAGCTCACTGCCTGTCGCATATATTCCGTAGCCCGCCGTTCTGTGCACCTTAATGCCAAAGAGCAGAAGCTCTGCGTCAAGCTCATTTATATCATCCATGATGACATTTTTGCTGACGTTTAACTCCTCCGAAAAAAGTGCATACGTGTATGTATCCCAGCCACTTAGCAGAATATACGATATGTAGTTCTGTCGCTTCTTCTGCGATACTGCTGCCGATTTCCGCCCTGCCACATCCAGAATCTTTCCTATCTGCGCATCGCTAAAGCACGGCTTCATGCCTTTGCCCGGCTTTCTGTCGAGCGTCATAGAGTTTTGCTCACAAAAATCAGCCACCTCCTTCAGATATGTCTTCACACTTCGCTCCGACATACCTGTGGACGCAGCAAGAGCCTTTGATGTGACAAGCTCATTGTTGTGCTCTGCCAGCTTTTCAATTATCAATAGTCCCTTTTCTGAAAGCATAAATCAAAGTTCTCCTGATTATACGTAATTTAACAATTCGACCGGTTCATCTATCAGATTTGTTGCACCATGCTCCTTCAAAAACTCTACATCACGAAATCCCCATGTGACAGATACGCACTCCAGACCTGAGTTTTTCGCTGTGGCGATATCCACATCGGAGTCCCCCACGTAGATAGCGTCCTCCGCACTCACCTGAAGCTCTTTAAGTGCCTTCTGCACCATATCAGGCGCCGGCTTTTTACGGATACCCTCTTCCTCCATCTCGCCGACTGCCGATGTCATATATTCCTTGAAATAGAGCTGATTGAGCTCCTTTACCGCCGGGTCAAGCTTGTTTGAAACAATGGCAAGCTTTATGCCGTTTAATTTAAGCTCCTTTAAAAGCTCCATGATTCCATCATAAGGTGCTGTATTGTCATTGCAATGAGCCTCATAATATTCCTTGAAATCCGAAAATGTCTTTTCAAACTTTGGATTGTCTGCTCCGTCCGGCACTGCGCGCTCCATCAGAAGCTTTACACCGTTTCCCACAAATCTGCGCACCTCGTCGAGTGTACGCTCCGGCATGCCATTTTGTTTTAATGCATAGTTTGTTGCATTTTTTAAATCCTCAAGTGTATAGAGAAGTGTTCCATCAAGGTCGAAAACGACCGCTTTTTTACGGTTTTCCTCCTCACCCTTTGCTATATGTGTCTTTTCAAATTCTGTCTTGCTTATCATATATGCCTCATTCCTGTCATCATTTGGCAGAACCATAATATCTCCAGGTCTGCCTGATATATAACTGCTGTCATCCTTATTCTTAAATAGCTTTACCTTGTGCTTTAGCACAAATGCTCTTGAAAAATCCTCCTCAACAGGTATGCACACTCTGGCATGTGCCATTCCATCCACTATAGTCTCCGTATCCTTATTCTTGAACTTCGGGACATAATCTGTCTGTTTCACAGTAAACCGCCAGTCCTTGTATATCCTGAAGCTTTTGTTCAGCCTGTCCAGATTTAAAATCCGTACACTGCCGTCTTCTCCTATTATGACTACCGTATCTTCACTAACCGGTGTGGAGATATCCCCCTTAGCTGTCCGCACTCCCATGCAGCAGCCCACAGGCAGTATATCCTTTGCAATGATACATCCCATCGGTATCGGGCGTTTTTTATAATCCACTTTTTTGAAGCCACTCGTATCAAAATCTTCTCCGTAAATTATCTTTGTATCGTTTAAATAATCAAAAATCCTCTCTTCCAATAATGATTTGATTGCAGAATCCGAAGGACGTTTGTGTGTACCATCGCTGCTGTACTGAAATCTTGGTGTCACGTCTTTTTCTTTGCAGTAGACATTATAGCTGTCTATCAGCAGATCCATCGGAATAAATCCACCGGCCTTGTAATAATGCCCTCCGCCTGAGCCTATGTCCCTGCACACTTCCTGCGCCATTTCGCTTGCGCTCACCTCTTTTATACAGCTTCTAAACGAAAGCTTCACTCCATTCTTAATCACTGAAAATACCATACATATGTCAATAGCATCCACCTCCAGCACAAAATCGCTTATGATGCCGAGTACATTCGGGTCACATGCCCCTGCCTTTACGATCGCCAGACGATATTCCTCTATATAATCGCGCCCCAGCAATGCTGTTGCGGCTATGTCCAGCTCCTCAAGTGACATGTTGGCATTTCGGAATTTGGCCACTATAGTGTTGTCAAAATCCGCCTCATCGCGCAGGTCCCTATCAAGCGAATGTGTTATCTCGGTAAATTCTCCGGTGTCGGTGTAAAGTCCATAATACAGTGCTGTTGCCAGGTTTCGATTTATCTCTACGCCCTCCTCACGAAGCATATCCCACACAATTGTCGCACATGAGCCCATATAGCTCATGACACGGTTCATAGCAGGAAGCTCTCCCGATACTCTGTGGTGATCTATGACAGCTACATTTTCTGCCTTGAAAAATGTGACATTCCCACCACCGTACTGACAATCGACAGTCACAAGCAGCTGCGGATTGTCTAAAAAATCCACATGCTCTATCGGTATGCCAAGACTGTCTACCATAAGCACCAGATTGCTCTTGTGTATGATATTCCTGCCTCCGTATACAAGTCTGGGACTTTTTCCATTCATCCTCAGGTATTCATAGACTCCAAAGCCGCTTGCCAGTGCATCTGCGTCCGGATTATCATGACATTGCACAATTATGTTATCAAATTGTAATAAATCACTTAGCTTCATTATTAGCTCCCTGAATAGTTATATTAATTCATTTTCTCATATGTGTATTTATGGTTGCTTCAAATCATCACATTATTTCAGGTACGGAAACAGCAGCGAGCTTCTGTCCTTCTCGTCAAACATCGAATTGTACTGCAGGATATTGTATGCCTTTATCCATTTTGCCTCGTCTCCTGTTGCGTCATCCACATGCATAAAACACTCATTCTTTTTCGAATAATAGCCCCTTGAATTTATGGCCGGAATCTTCTCCATCAGCTCTGCGAGGAACCGGTTGTATGCCGGCAGATCTATGTTGGCTCTCTCAAGCGTCAGTGTGGACAGGTAGTTGAGGCTCGTCACATCAACTTTCTGTGCATCCGTCTCGTAATTGGTCCATATGAAAAACGGCACCTTGTACAGATTCTCAAGCTCCTGCTCCGTAAGTCCGGAATTGCCCTTGCCATTTAAAAGCTTGATAAAATCATTGCATAATCCCGGCTGGTGGTCTCCAAAAAACACAATCTCTACCGGATCATCCACACCCTTAAAGTATGTGATGAGATTTTCAAGTGCCTTGTCACTTTCATTCAAAAGTGACAAATACTGGTTCGCATCGGTGTATGACGCTCCAACCTTGTAAACCTCCTGGTTGAAGTTGTCATATCTCTCACCGTAGCCACCGTGGTTTTGCATCGTGACTCCCATGATGTAAAGCTTCTCGTCATCGCTCTTTTTCTCGTAGCGGTCAATGATCTTATCATAGAGCTCCTGGTCAGTGATATATTCCCTGAGTATCTTTGTCTGGTCAAAATCATCTATAAAGTATGTCTCATCATAGCCCAGATGCGGATAAACCTTGTTCCTGCTCCAGCCTGTCGCATAGTACGGATGCATCGCAACCGTCGTATAGCCGATATTCTTCAGGTTTGAGACTATGGATGTCGGGTCATCATTTATATACTGCTGATAAACCACCGAGCCGTCCGGCAGAAATGCCATCGAGTTTCCTGTCTCAAATTCCCACTCAGAGTTTGGCGTCTTCGCACCGTACACGGACGAAAGAGCATAGCCTTTAAGCGTATTTTCACTCAGAGAATCCATAAACGGCGTGACCTGCGTGTTGGTCTCAAAATCTCCCACCACCGACAAATCAGCAAACGACTCATTCATGATAACAATGATTGTCGGATTTTTCGCATCAGACTGCGAATATGAGCTGTCCGTTTCCTTGAAATTGCCCGCTATCTTGTCAACTGCTGCCTTGCTGTAACCATCAGGTGCCTTCACAAAGCTGTCCCTTATGCCGAGCACAAAGTTCAGCAGATAGCCGTTTCTGTACGTGCCCTTTTTCTCCCAGGTCTCGGTGTTCAGTGACATGGAATTCATGATGACATACAGCACGCATATTATTGTGAGAAGAATCGAAATAATCCTCATATGGATAGCCGACTCGAACTGCACTTCTATACGCCTTACCAGCATGATATACAAAACAGCCGCCAGAATCACATATAAAAACTTGTAGTCTATGACGAATTTGTATTTTGTCACGACGGAAAGTCCTGTTCCCGCTGACTTCAAATCCGCATACGTAAACTCATTGCCACGAAATTCATAGACAAAATAATCTATAAACCCAAACGCAAGAATGGCAATTGATGCTATGGTACATGTCAGCCTCGTGTTGTTTGTGATAAAAAGTATTACCAGATATATGGCGAGCGCCAGAACCATATTCACCACGCATACCATATCGGTGGTTTTCACAAAGTCCTCATCTGTCAGCAGCACATACTGCACCGAAAAAACAGATAGTATCGCTCCGATGACAAGCAGTATAGCAGCCCAAAGCCACGACAGCTTCACCGGAAGCTCAAGCTTCACATTTACAAGTCCAAAATATACTGCCGCAAACAAAATGATCACCCACCAGCTTGCCGATGTAAAGTAACCTACCAGCGCGGCCGCCACTGCTGCAATTCCAAAATGTATGTTGTTTTGTTTTGTTATCTCAAATTTGATGCTCATTTCTGCCTCTTGATATTGCCTCTTAATGCTTCCTCTTAATGCTTCCTCTTAATGCTTCCTCTAAATGTTGCGATTTGATTTTAAATTATATTTTCTAATTTGCAAAGAAGTCCTCAATTTGACTGTATATAATGTGCATCAGATTTGTTCTTGCCTCAACGCTTGCCCACGCAATATGCGGTGTGATAATCAGCTTGTTTGAATCCTTTATCGCACGGAGCGGATTGTCCTCGCTCATAGGCTCCTGCGCCAGCACATCAAGACCTGCCGCCGCCAGCTCTCCATCCATAAGCGCCTGTGCCAGATCCGCTTCATTCACTATAGGACCTCTGCCAAGATTTAAAAATATCGCAGATTTTTTCATCTTTTCAAACGCAGCCTTGTCCATCAGACCAAGTGTGTCATCCGTGAGCGGTGCATGCACCGACACGATATCAGACGTGGCAAGCAGAGTATCAAAATCCACCCTCTCATAGCCCGGCTGTGAATTTCTTCCTGAGGTAGAATAATAAACCACATGGCAGCCAAAAGCCTTTGCGATATCAGCCACGCGTCTTCCGATATTTCCAAGCCCCACGATGCCCCAGGTCATACCGCTAATCTGGTGAAACACATTGGAAAAATGCGTAAACGACGTATCACCCACATATTTCTCGCTCTTCACATAATCATCATAATATCTCAGCTTCTCAAGCAGGTAAAATAGCAGTGCAAACGTATGCTGCGCCACGGTCTCTGTAGAATACCCTGCGACATTTCTCCATTCAATACCTCTTTTTGCCAGATATTCTTTATCCAGATTGTTTGTGCCTGTTGCAGTCACACATACGAGCTTTAAATTTTTTGCCTGTCCTATAGATTTCTCATTTACCTCGACCTTATTTAAAACAATCACATCAGCATCCCTTGTGCGCTCCGCTGCTTCCTCTGTTGTCGAAAAATCATATTTGACAACCTCCCCAAGCTTGTCATATTCGGAAAGGTCGATGTCGTCACCAATTGTTTTGGAATCTAAAAATACTATTTTCATGGTTTGTTTCCTCTGTGCTATATATTTATTTGTTTTAATTTCTATTTTTAGGGGACTTCGCACTTGCAGGCTGTGATGGTGCGCCAGCATATGGTATATTCCTCAGAAATATATGAAGTCAGCCACAAAAAATGCATCCGGATAGTCTGTTTTATCAGTCTGCTTTTTATCGTCACCGAAGGTTAATGGAACTTTGTGGCAGTTCATATATTTCTTCGGAACACACCATATGCCAGCGGTAATGCAGGTTTGCGTGTGCGAAGTCATCTCAATAATTATCTATATTTATCAATGTTTATCACTATTTATTGTTATTTGACAATTTTAATCTTTATTTGCCAATGTTTATGATTACTAAAAATACAGCTTGCTTTAAATACTAACAAATTACCTAGCATAATAGCATTAACATAATAGTATTAGCGCAATTTATAAATGTAATCATATGTTCATTTCATACATATAAATATATTTATACCACATTTCCGGAAATAAAACCACTGTATCAGTATTTGATTAAACAAAGCTTAAGAAAGCCCGCCATATTAATGATAAATTTCATCAATATGGTGGGCTTTAACTATTCTGTGTATCTCTCTTATGTTGGCATTTTATCTCACAGAAAATTTGTAATCTGTCTCTGTGTGGTATGTATCGCCAGCCTTTGTAACAGGTGTACTGAAGTTGGTCTCATTTATTGAGTTTGGATAGAACTGTGTCTCGAGGCAGAATGCATCGCGGTTATTGTATTTGACTCCGCCCTTGCCTTCTTGTCCCACGATAAAGTTGGCAGTATAAAGCTGGATTCCGACACAGTCGGTGTATACCTCCATCTGTATGCCACTCTCAGGAGAGTATGCTGTTGCGACCTTTTCTACTCCCGGAGCGGTCTTGTCTATTGCAAAATTGTGGTCATATCCGCTTCCATAATGAAGCTGTGTATCATTTGCCTCGATATCTCTTCCGATTGGCTTAGCCTCTGTAAAATCAAATGGTGTACCCTCAACCGGTGCAATCTCACCTGTAGGAATAGCCTTGGAATCCTTTACAGGTGTGTAATGCTCAGCATTTATCTGCAATGTGTGAGTGTATACGCTTCCTGATGCATGACCGTTCAGATTGAAATAGCTGTGGTTTGTCATATTGAAGGTAGTTGTCTTATCTGCCTTTGCATTGTATATAATAGCGAGAGCATTTTCCCCTGTCACCTTAAATGTCACATCAACGACTGCATTTCCCGGGAAGCCCTGCTCTAAATCTGCATCCTCTATCTCAAAGGTAATCTCATCTGCCTTCTGCTCCTTAACAGTCCAGAAGCGCTTAGAAAAACCATTTGAGCCACTGTGAAGACTGTTCTCATTGTCATTAGCCTCAAGCTTATATTCCACTCCATCAATATTAACCTTTGCATCAGAAATCCTGTTTGCATATCTGCCGACAGTAGCGCCAAAATAGCAGTACTCCTTCTCATATGACTTTACATTGTCATATCCTAAAATGACATCTCTCTCATTGCCATCCCTGTCTTTTACAAAAATAGATACAACTGAAGCACCATAGTCTGTCAAAAGTACTCTCACTCCACTGCCATTGCTGATTTCGTAAAGCGATGCCTCCACTCCTTTTGATGTTGTACCGAAAGCTTTTTTACTCATGCCCCATATCCTCCTTTGGTTACATTACGTTTGTTGCATTTTTTGTAACTTTATGTTTGTCACATTTTGTTTTAGTACATTATGCTTTTTACATTATGTTCTGTTACTCTTTGCTTGGTAGCATTTTGATTGCATAATCGCGTTTTTCTTATTCTACGCATTCTTTTATATTTTACTTCTTTTGATCACATAAGTAAACTTTTTCGTGCAAATATCCGATAAAATATTTATAACAATTATTTAAGTGCGATTATACGTTCAAAATAAAACCTAAATATGATGATTACTACACATCACTGCGGGCAGGAAGCAATATAAATCTGACGGTGTAAATCTTAAGCTGTAAAACTAGCGGTGTAAATCTAACGACGTAATTTTAACGGTAAAATTTCAACCAAATAAACGAATAATATATATTAAATGTATGGCTGTCTTTTTCTTAAATTAGAACAAAAAAAAGACAGCCATCGTTCTGCTGTCTTTTAGGAGAAGGTATTTTACTATGGGGATAGTAAAAAATATATAATGTATTGGGGGGTTTTTACGGTTATTATAGTATCACCTTGACCTCTGAAAGTGTTAACAAACATGCACAAATTTTCAATCAGTTTTTGTGCAGTTTTACTAATTAAAACATGTTGTCCACTATTTAGGAGTAATTGATTTTTTAACATCAAAAAAACAGTGTTCATTGAATAATGAGACATCGGGGATTCGGTCTACGCTCCGCTTCGGTCCGCGCTAAACAGACGTCCCCCGGACGTCTAGCGGTCTACACTCCGCTTCGGTCCGCGCTAAACAGACGTCCCCCGGACGTCTAGCGGTCTACGCTCCGCTTCGGTCCGCGCTGAACAGACGTCCCCCGGACGTCTAGCGCCCCGACCAACTGCGTTGTCCGGAGTTTAATTCACAATATATCAATAGAAAAAGAAAACCACCACTCTTACGAGTGATGGTTTTCTTTTTCTAATGAGACATCGGGGATTCGAACCCCGGACAACTTGATTAAAAGTCAAGTGCTC
>ENA-OZGS01000466-OZGS01000466.1-human-gut-metagenome-genome-assembly--contig:-NODE-466-length-12350-cov-6.309475_pt1 | contig 12350 bp, 8 predicted proteins | sample MGYA00245121_ERZ653667 | MGnify/ENA primary metagenome ERZ653667 (study PRJEB26926, sample SAMN06165248) | human gut metagenome | biome: ENVO:00009003; feature: ENVO:2100002; material: ENVO:00002003...
CAGCGTCAGATGTGTATAAGAGACAGGCTTTCTTCCTATGAGATTTAGTGTCTTTTGCTGCATTGTCTGTGGATTTACTGATATTCTCCTGACACCATGATTATACATTACTTCAAGCTTTTCTTTTGTAATACTGTCAGGTCTGCCTGCCTCTATTGTAAACTCATATCCAAGCTCCAACGGGAAATTATCTTTTATGCATTTTATAAGAGTGTCCAACTGTGTGGCTGTGAGCGTTGTCGGGGTCCCTCCTCCAACATATATGCTCGTCACTTTTTTATCTTTATAGACTGTCGCAAGATATCTGATTTCTTTTTCCAATGCCTCAAGATATTGTTCTGCCAGATACCCAAATTTTTCATACGGATATGATGTAAATGAGCAGTAAAGACATGTCGTTGGACAGAACGGAATGCCTATATAGAGACTGTAACCGTTCTCACAATCATGTTTTAAAAGCAGCTCCAGTTCTTTCGATGCAATATTCATTCCAAGTTCAATCTTCTCATCACTACAGCAATATGTAGTTTTAAGTTCATTTCTTACACTTTTGGCATCTTTGCCTGACAGCATTTCATTCATAACAATCTTTGTCGGTCTTACCCCTGTCATTGTTCCCCAAAGCGGTATAACTCTTTTTAATGAATGACCGGCTGATAATATTTCAGCCGGTATATCTCTAAGCTGCTCAAAAATGAGCTTTTTTAATACATTTTTATAATATGTCCTATACGGATGTGTCGTCTTATCTTTATTTTTATGCCAGTCTTTTGTTCCTGTTACTTCTTCTGTTCTTTTCAAACTGTAATCTTTGCAGACCACCTCAACACTTATCTGCTTCATTGAAAGACTTACATTTACAATAAGCAAAATATCTTCCGAATATCCGCCATCACGTCCACAAACGCAGCGGGCGTAATCGACTGCGCACCGTCGCACAACGCGTGCGCCGGGTCGTTGTGCACCTCAATCATCACGCCGTCCGCGCCAACCGCAATCGCCGCGCGCGCAATCGGCTGCACCATCCAGCTCTTGCCGGTCGAGTGGCTCGGATCGACAATCACCGGCAGGTGGCTCAGCTTCTTCACCGCGCAGATGGCGGACAGGTCGAGTGTGTTGCGCGTGTACGTCTCGAACGTGCGGATGCCGCGCTCGCACAGAATCACCTGCTCATTGCCGCCCGCCATGATGTACTCCGCGCTCATCAGCCACTCCTCGATGGTGGCGGACAAACCGCGCTTAAGCAGAATCGGCTTGCGAATCTTCCCCAATTGTTTCAGCAGGTCGAAATTCTGCATATTGCGCGCGCCGACCTGAATGCAGTCCACCTTGTCCACGAAGGTGTCAATGTCGTAGGGAGACATCAGCTCGGTCACGATGGGCAGCCCGGTCTGCTCGCGCGCGTGGCAGAGCATGTCCAGCCCTTCGTATGCCAGTCCTTGGAAGGAGTACGGGGACGTGCGCGGCTTGAACGCACCACCGCGCAGCACCGTCGCGCCCGCGTCCTTCACCGCCTGCGCCACGGCGGTAATCTGCTCGTTGCTCTCCACGGAGCAGGGACCCGCCATAATCGCCAGTTTCTTGCCGCCGACAACCGTGTTGCCGATTTTGATTTCGCTCGGCGCGGGATGGAACGCGCGGTTTGCCTTCTTGAACGGCTCGGCAACCTTCATGATGCGTTCGACGCAGTGGAAGGATTCCAGCTGGTCGGGGTCAATGCGGCTCGTGTCGCCAGTCAGACCGAGGATGGTCATCTCCGTGCCGACAATCGGGCTGACGGATACGCCGCGCGCAACCACGGCATTGGTGACGGTGTCGATTTCCTGCTGGGTCGTGCCCTGCTTCAAGACGATAATCATGGTGTTCAACCTCCTGCGTCAATCATTATTGGCTCAAAATCATTATTGGCTCAAATGGACGAAAAAAAGCACGGAAGCCCGCAAAAGAGCTTCCGCGCCTGATGTTTTCCTCAATCGCTGCGGCTGCTGCTTCACGGTACGTCAATTTGCCCGGCGAAAAACGCCGGGAACGTAAACGGAAACAGCACAGACAGCATCATGGAGAAAATTCCTCCGTCCGGCGGCATCATTGCCGCATATCCGCATTTATTATAGTCCGCTCATCCCGCGCTTGTCAAGGGCAGAATTGTACATTTGCTGTTTTTCGGGCGAAAAGTTTGCTAAGGCTAACCCGTATCGGATGGCATTCATCCATCCTCGGGCACGCACAGCTATCCTTCAGAAAAATTTCGGGAAAATCGTGTAATCCTCTTGACAATCAACCGATTTGGGCATTATAATAGCCATAATGACAATTGTGCCATTTGGTTGAAGGAGGATGAAGGGCATGGAGTCTTACCTGTTCGCAGACGTAGAGGCTGCGGCGGATACTATGGTGGTGGAAGGATACCACAAGCCGGGCAGCTTGACCCGCTCCAGCGGTGCGTGGATTCACGCGGCAGGCACGGCGATGTTTGAGGCAGGGAGACGCCCCATTAAGCCGCATGACCAGTGGATTTGGTTCGCGGTGGAGGCAGGCGAAGCAACGCTGGTTTGGCAGGGGCATGAGCTGACGCTGAAACAGCAGGAAACGTGCTTCCTGCCCGCCGGCAACCGCGACGCTGCCCTGCAGATTGACGAGAGCGTCCGCTGCGTGTGGATTGCGCTGGAAGGCCCGCTTGCGCCGATGGTCGTACGCAAGATGGGCGCGCTGCTGCATATGCCGCTGAAGCAGGGGGCGCTGCCGAGCCAGATGTACTTGGCGAAGCAGATTGTGCAGGTCATCGTCCGCCACACGGACACCAGCGACGCGACATATCAGCTGCAGCACCTGATGTACGGGATGCTGGCAAGCCACTGGGGTCAGCCGGTCGCCATGGACGCGATGCTTTCGCACGAGATTGCGAAGGTCGTGGACACCCTACGCGCGAATCAGTACAAGGACAACTTCTCTCTGGCGGAGATGGCGGCGATTTCCCGTATGCCGATGGAAACGTTCCGCAAGCGCTTCGTGAGCGAAGTGGGCATGCCGCCGCTGTCGTATGTGCTGCACTGCAAGATGGAGCGCGCGAAGGAGCTGCTGCGCGAGGAAGGGCACACGGTTCGTCAGGCGGGCATCGAAGTCGGGATGCAGGATCCGTACCACTTCTCCAAGCAGTTCAAGAACATCGTCGGCATCAGCCCGTCGGCGTTCATGAAGCAGGCCGCCAAGCCGGATGCGACCATCCGCGGCAGCAGCAAAGTAGAAAAGAAGTAAGCAGTGAGGCGACTGTCAGGGGATAAACCTGGCAGCCGCCTTTTTTTCTTCCACATAACCGCCATATTTACCGCACGGGATTCGGGCAGCCTTGGACTTTGTGTTGCTCGGCACACTCGTCCGCCCCTCTACGGTCTACTATGTGATTTCTGTTCGTCGGTTCGGGCGTTTGCCCGCTGGCATCCGGCTTCCTTCAGACTCCGCCTTTCGATGGACACCCTTGCCTTCGGCTAAGCCGGGCGCACCGTAACGGCCGTTGCAGGATTCATCTTCTGCAACGGCCTTAAAAACGCTATGAAATGGGATTATTCCGCTGTCGGTATCAGGCGAATCAGCACGGTGGGAAGCTCTGCATCGGTGAAATCCAGCGTGAACACTGCGTTTTCACCTTCCACGATGTAGGGCAGATCAATTTCCGTACCGTCGGCATTCAGCAGCGCCAGGGTAACGCCGTTCAGCAGCTCGGCGGGCATCGTGATTTTTACCTCGCCCTTCGGCTGGGTGAGCTTGCCGGAAACTTCAAAGCAGACGCTCAGCAGCGTATTGCCGTTCGCAGTTTCACCCATGCGCAGCACCGGCTCGCCATAGGGCAGATGCTCGCCCTCCGCCGTCACTTCTTCAACCAGCGCCAGATGTGTGCCATCGCTCACATTGCCGCATACGGGGCAGAGCGTGCGCGTCGCTTCATCCTGCTTGAATTCGACGATGGCGCATTCGGTCTTGCTGACGTGCTTGCAATCCTTGCGCTTGCAGGTCGCGCTGTGCGTGCCGTCGCCGTTACTCGTCCATTCGCCATACCAGTGCAGTAGCGTCTTCGTCTGGTGATCCTTATAGCTGTCATTGCAGTTTTTGCAGGTGTGCAGCGTGTAGCCGACCTTTTCGCAGGTGGGCTTGACGACCTTTTCGGTATAATCGTGCCCGGGGGCGGGGATTTCCACCTTGGTGGTGTAATCGCAGCCCTCACGCTGGCAAGCGTCATATTCATTCCAGCCAATTTCGGTGCAGGTGGGTGCCTTGGCGTCGTGGTGCACCAGGTCGTGTTTCAGCGCAGGCAGTTCCACCTTGGTGGTGTAATCGCAGCGGGAGCAGGTATCGTATTCCTCCCAGCCAATTTCGGTGCAGCTGGGGGCCTTGGCGTCGTGATGCACCAGCTTGTGTTTTAGCGCAGGGATTTCCACCTTGGTGGTGTAAGTGCAGCCCTCGCGCTGGCAGGCGTCATATTCATTCCAGCCAATTTCGGTGCAGGTGGGTGCTTTTGCGTCGTGGTGCACCAGGTCGTGGTTGTTCGGGTCAGGTCCATACCATGGGTCTACATAAGTATCCGTTCCCTTGTGGTAGCAGTAGTCGCAGTTTGTGTAGTACACGGCCGGAGCAACGCAGGTGGCTGCGGACTTAAGGCACACGCTAACGGCGCCCTGAACGAACTAATGTGCGCCCATCTTAGTTTTCGCTTCGTGGCAGACGGTGCAGCTAAGCCAGTGGTTTTCGGCATCCGAATCCCAGCCCTGATTCGCAGGGAAGGTATGTGCGCTGTAGTACTGCCCGCCGCAGGTAGTGCATGTTCCCAGGGTGATGCAGGTCGCACTGCTGTCGCCGGAGCAGCCTGCGGTTTCCTCCGCATCGCAGCCGTCGCGCTGGCAGGTGCGGAAATGCTCGCTGTTGTTACCCCTGGATTGCCATGCGCCCCAGTCGTGACCGAGTTTGCCGTATTGAGCGCCGCACTTGGCGCAGGTTTTGCCCGTGGTGCAGGTCGGCGTTTCGGTGCCGCCAGAGTGATAGCTGATTGGATTGCCAACAAATATGGTACGGTTGCTTTTACCGCAGAGTGGACATTTGTAAATTACATAATGCTGATCGTCGTTGTATCGCTCGAATCCTGTAATCTCAAGATCTGCCTGCTTCTTACAGGAAAAAACATATGTTGCGGATGGTTTCCGCCTTCGCTTCCGGCGCCATTCCCGGCAGCAGGCACAGCAGCAGCGCCGCAGCCAGCAATATGGCAAAACTCTTCTTCTTCATCTTCGTCGCCTCCTTAAAGTTAGGGTAACACCGCACAAATGAGGTGGTCGGCTGGCAAATGGATTTTTCGTCAGGTTTACTGGCAGTAAATCGAGAAATTTGCATGCCACCGATGGCGGAAAAGACATCGCCCGACGCGCCGCCGAGTTGTGCAGTGTTGCCTTTATGATGGATTTACTGCGCCAGTTCCACCAGCGTGTCAAACGCGGGCTTCGGCTGGGCATCCTTATCGAACAGGAGCGGGTACTCGTCCGCGCGCCAGCTCAGGTCGTCCACCGTGCCCCATACCTGCACCGCTTCGATGCGGTCGGCGTAACGCAGGAAAATCTTCATCAGGTCGCCGTAATACTTCGCCTGCTTCTGCAGATTTTCCTCGCTCGTATCGTCAATGCCCACGTCAAGTTCGGACACGCGCAGGAGCAAATCACGCTTGGCAATCTGCTGGAACGCCCAATCCACGCGGTCAATCGTCGGACTGCCGACGGAGTAGTGTGCCTGGAAGCCGTAGCCGTCAATCGTGCCATCCGCAATCAGGCTGTCCAGCAGGACGCAGATGCCGTGCAGCTTGGGGTCAAGGGGGGTGTTGTAATCATTGTAGTACAGCTTCACGCCGTCCGCGGCGTACTTGCGGGCGTACTCAAACGCGCGGTTCACGAAATCCTGACCAACCGTCTTTGTCCAGTTGGATTCGCGCAGCTGGTCGCTGCCGTCCGCCACGGCTTCGTTCACAACGTCCCACGAGACAATCAGCCCCGGATAATTCTCGTTCGTCCACGTCAGCACCTGCTGGATGTAGCTTTCCATACGGGCGAGCATGGTTTCGCGGCTGCACAGCGGCTTGTGGGTCGCGTAGCCCTCATGGAAGAAGGCTTCGGGCGTCTGGGAGTGCCACACCAGCACATGCCCATGCACCTTCACGCCATTGTCGCGGCACCAATCGAGGAACGGAATGCAGTTGTCGAACTTCACAGCGACGGCCGTGTCATCCGTGCGGCTGAGCCTGCGGCATTCCGCCATATCCAGCAGCGAATCCGGCTTCATCTCGTTTCCCGCGGTCATGATGGTGAACTGGCTGCCGTAGAACGCCATGCGTTTGCTGTCCGCCACTTCACTGGCAACAACCGCCGTGCCGAAATCGAACTTATCCGCATAGAGCGTCTTGAGGACAGGCAGCGAAGTGGTGTCGAAGGAGTCAATCTTCTCGTCGCAGGTGAAATTGCGGATGGTGAAGGACGTTTCCTTGCCCGCGCCCTCAATGTACAGCACATACTTGTCATACCGACCGGGAATGTACGAGCCGGACAGCATTGCCCATTCGCCCTTCTTCGCCGTGCCGGTGACAATGTTCTCATAGGATTCCTCGCCGTCGCGGGTATGGGCGACGGACAGGATGAAGCTGCACGAATCCAGCTCGTCCTGCTTCACCTGCACGGACAGGTTGTAGGCGCGCCCCGGCACAAGGTCGAAGTCGCGGCCGGGAGAGTTCCACGTCGCGGTACGCCCGGTAATGTACAGCCCGTCAGCGGTCGTCTCGATGGCAGCGCCGCCCGCAGAACGCGCATACCAGCCGTCCGTGCCGCTGGTAAAGTCCGACGTGTAGTGAATCTGCGGCGCGTCGGAGTAATCCATCTTTTCGGGCGCGGTGATGGTCAGCGTGACATCATCAAGGCAGTAGTTTTTGCCCAGATAGTTATCCGACGCCGTGAGGAAGCGGATATTAATGCCCGCGTCCGCCTCGAAATCGCAGGAGATTTCCGTCCACTCCTTGCCCTTGACGTTCACCTGCGCGTAGTAGGCGTAATCGCCGCCCGCCTTGCCAATCGCCATAACGCCGTCCTCCGAGCTTTCGACGTAGACACAGGCGGACAGGTGGACTTTCGCGCCGGCTTCGATGCCAATCGACGCAGCGGAGAGGTCAACGGCGTCCCAGTTATTGCTGCCGCGTCCAGAAACTCGCAGGCTCTGCTTACCGCTATGTGCCTGCGATTCCGTCACGCCGACGGTGCAGGTGCCAGACTGGCTGAATGCGGCGGCGTTGCCATCCTCAAAGTCGATGGTGACGGCGGTCTGCGCGGCTTCTTCCGCTGCGGCGAAGCAGGGCAGAAACAAGCAGACTGCCATCAGCAGAGAAAGCGCTTGTGCGACCCAGTGTTTCATGTTTAATTTCCTCCCTTAGCGTCTTGGGGGTCTATGGAATGGATGATGTAATAATTTAATTATACACAAAAATTGTGTTTTGTCAAGAATGTCTGATTTCTTACCAGAACGAAAATGATTTCGTTGGGTGGTTTTTTCTGATTCTATGCTGATAGGCATGGTTGACTTCCTTTTCATACTGGTCTTTTCCATGCTTCCAGAGGGCAATGAAAACGGACGAAGTCCGCGGTTGCCCGCTGGACACCTTCGGTTTCGCCACTCCTGTCACTGGTTTTTATCGCCGCTTTGTGGCTTTTTTTCCGACTTTTTGTTACTTAACTGATGGGCAAGAAATATTGTCGAAATCTTTCCAAAAGCCCCCTTGAAACAAGGAAAAAACCGTGCTATCATCAAACCGTTTCTAATGAACTTACGACTGAACGACACGTCTTTCTACAAGGGAGGACAACCCCATGAACATCCGCTGCTTCTGCTGCATGGGCGACAGCATCACCAGCGACCAGGTCAGCGGTATCGGCACGATGGTGGCGCATCGGCTGAACGCGCAGGAGGTGCTGAATGCCGCCTGCGGGTACGCAACCTGCTCCGACTGGCACGAAGGCGATAGGAACATCACGCCTGTAACACTCATCGAGCCGCCGAACACGAACACGGCGGACAACGTGCTGTCCAATCAGGTGCGGCGCGTTTTGCAGGCGCTTACGCCGAAGGGCAGCATCATCCGCTGGACGGTGGATGGCATTGAGTATGCGATTCCGGCGGAAATCGGTGTCGGCACAGGCACGCTGAGCACGCCGGACGTCATCTACATCGCCATCTCCAGCAATGACGGCAATCAACCGGAAAATGCCCCGGCGGATGACTTTGCGGCAGTCTGTGAACTCCCCTACGCCGCCCTGACCCGCACGTCGATGGCATCTGCGCTGCTCTGGGCGGTGCGGACATTGCAGGCGGTCTGCCCGAACGCGGCGATTTTCCTCGCCACGCCGCTGCAAACATACACCCCGCAGGAATGGATGGACGAATCTCACGGGCTGCTCAAGCGCAGCGTCATCCAGAAAGTCGCGCAGAAAACGGGCGTGCACTGCATCGACAGCTTCTATGGAAGCGGCTTTGACCGCAGCGTTGCCCGCTTTCACGGCGAAGTCCACCCGGACGAGGAATGGAAAATCCGCATTGCTGACTTTGTGACAAAGGAAATCGAATCGACCCTGTATAAGGAGTAACCGATGGAGAATATCAAATGGCTGTGGGGCGTAATGGACAAGCGCTACCACAAGTGGCACATTCTTGGCCTCATCATCAGTGCCGTCACGTCGCTGATGCTGCTCATCAACCCCTACCTGACGATGCGCCTGATGGATGACGTCATTGTCGCGCAGAACCCCGAACCGCTCGTCGGCTTGCTGCTGACGATGCTGATTGTCAAGGTTACGCGCGAAGGTCTGCGCTACCTGATGGTTGTCCTGCTGGAGCATTCCTCCCAGAACACGCTGATGAACCTGCGCATGCGGCTGTTCACGCGTCTGCAGTATCAGGACATGCGCTTTTTCGACATTCACCGCACGGGCGACCTGATGACGCGCCTGTCCGCCGACACAGACTGGTGCCGCCATTTTCTGGCATACATAGACTATGTGGCGGTAGACAGCATCGTCATGTTCGTGTCGTCGTCGATTTACCTGTTCTCGGTGAACTGGAAGCTCGCGCTGGCAATGGTCTGCGTCACGCCGCTGCTGATGATTATCACGAAAGTGTACTCCAAGGGCGCGCGGCGGATGTTCGTGGACATGCGCGACAAGATGAGCGACATGAACGCGAAGGCGCAGGAGAACATTGCGGCAAACCGCGTGGTGAAGGCGTTTGCGCGTGAGGAATACGAGGAGAACCGCTTCGACGAGCGTTCCCGCGCCTTCCGCGATGCGAATCTGGATATCAACAAGCGCTGGCTGTCCTTCTACCCCTTCATCGAGATTCTGGCGAACGCCATGACGCTGCTGACCGTCTTTTTCGGCGGCTACCTGATGATTACCGACGGCATGACGGCGGGCGAACTGACGATTTTCACCCAGCTGGCGTGGACGCTGAGCGTCCCCATGCGGCAGCTGGGCAACCTGCTCAACGACTGGCAGCGCTTCATCACCTGCTCGAACAAGGTCATGGAGATTGAAGTCTCCCGCCCGGAGATTGTAGACAGCTCCTGCGCGGTGAATCACGACCATATCGAGGGTGCGATTTCCTTTGACCATGTGTCCTTTGCTTACGGCTCGCAGCCGGTGCTGTCCGACGTAACGTTCTCCGCCAAGCCGGGGCAGACCGTCGCCATCATGGGGCCGACCGGTTCCGGCAAAACGACGCTGATTCAGCTGCTCGCCCGCTGCTACGACGTGACCAGCGGCAGCATTTCCGTTGACGGCTGCAATGTGCGCAAGTGGAAGCTGCAGCAGCTGCGCGACGGCATCGGTACGGCAACGCAGGATGTTTTCCTCTTTTCCGACACGGTGGAAGGCAACATTGCTTTCGGCGACCAGACGCTGACAGAGGACGAAGTGCACGACTTCGCCCGCCGCGCGGCTGCGGACGACTTCATCAAGGGCTTGTCCGAGGGCTACGACACGATTATCGGCGAACGCGGCGTGGGGCTTTCCGGCGGGCAGAAGCAGCGCATTGCCTTGGCGCGCGCGCTGGCAGTCAAGCCCGGCATCCTCGTCATGGACGACACAACCTCCGCCGTCGATATGGAGACGGAGAAGTACATTCAGGCGCAGCTGCGTCAGCTCCCCTACGACTGCACGAAGCTGATCATTGCCCAGCGCATTTCCTCCGTCAAGGATGCTGACCTCATCCTGATTTTGAAGGACGGCGTCGTGACCGAGCGCGGCACGCATCAGGAGCTGCTGCGTCAGCGCGGCTACTACTACGAAACGTACTGCCTGCAAAACGGCATCACGCCCGACACCGCTCCGCAGGAGGTGATGTAACATGGCGCGCAACAAATTTGACGTAGACGAGCGTTTGGAAACCCCGTTTGACTTCCGGCACTTGAAGCGCGTTGGCGTTTACATCGGCAAGCACAAGTGGAAGATGCTGCTGGCGCTGCTTCTGTCCGCCTTGGCATCGGTAACGAGCCTCGCCGTGCCGAAAATCACCCAGACTGTCATGGACGTCGCTGTACCGCAGAAAAACGTTGACCTGCTGCTGAAGATGGCGCTGGCGTTCATGGGCATCATCATCGTCGGCATCGTCTTCACGGTCATCCGCTCGCGCATCATGGCGTTCGTCAGTCAGCAGATCATCTACGACATCCGCAAAGACCTCTTCGCGCACCTGCAGCAGCTGCCCTTTGCCTACTACGACAGCCGTCCGGCGGGCAAAATCCTCGTGCGCGTCATCAATTACGTCAACAGTGTGTCGGATATTCTTTCCAACGGCATCATCAACTCGATTCTGGAAATCATCAATATCATCTTCATCGTCGTATACATGTACACAACCGAACCGACGCTGGCGACGATTGTTGTGGCGGGTCTGCCGATTTTCGTGGCGATTATCATCATCCTGAAGCCTCGTCAGCGCCGCGCGTGGCAGAACCAGTCGAACAAAAACAGCAACTACAACGCGTACCTGGCTGAATCCATTGACGGCGTGCGCGTGAGCGAACTGTTCGCGCGGCAGGATGTCAACTGCTCCATCATGCAGCGGCTGGCGACGGCGTGCCGCGCGGCGTGGCTGAAGGCGATTTACATCTCCAACAGCGTCTGGCTCTCTTCGGAAATCATCACGCAGATTGTTTTCACCCTCATGTACTACGCGGGCGTGTACTGGCTGGGCGGCGCAGTGGTCTCCTTCGGCGTGATTCTCGCCATGGGGCAGTACGTCAGCCGTTTCTGGCAGCCGATTACGAATCTGGCGAACATCTACAACAGCTTCGTGAACAACATGGCGTACCTGGAGCGCATCTTCGAGACGATGGATGAACCGGTTGTAATTGACGACAAGCCGAATGCCGAGACACTTCCGCCCATTACCGGCGCAGTTGATTACAACAACATCACCTTCGGCTACGAGGAAGGGCAGACCGTCCTCAAGGATGTTGACCTGCACGTCAAGGCGGGCGAAAGCATTGCGCTTGTCGGCCCGACGGGCGCGGGCAAGTCCACCATCGTCAACCTGCTCTGCCGCTTCTACGACCTGCGCAGCGGTTCCATCACGCTGACGGATGAATCCGGCGTCAAGCACGACATTACCGACGTGACGCTGCACTCCCTGCGCTCGCAGATGGGCATCATGCTGCAGGATTCCTTCATCTTCTCCGGCACGATTCTGGATAACATTCGCTACGGCCGTCTGGACGCGACAGACGACGAGGTACGTCAGGCGGCGGCGGTTGTCCGCGCGGACGACTTCATCCGCGAAATGCCGCAGGGCTACAAAACGACCGTGAACGAGCGCGGCGGCAGCCTTTCGCAGGGGCAGAAGCAGCTGATTGCTTTCGCGCGCACGCTGCTGAGCGACCCGCGCATCCTGATACTGGACGAAGCAACCTCCTCCATCGACACCAAGACGGAGAAGCTGCTGCAGGACGGCATTCAGGCGCTGCTGAAGGGACGCACGTCGTTCATCATTGCGCACCGTCTGTCCACCATCAAGAACTGCGACCGCATCCTGTACATTGGCAATCAGGGCATCATGGAAGCAGGCTCTCATGACGAATTGATGGCCAAGCGCGGCGCATACTACGAGCTGTACACCGCGCAGGCGCGCGACCAGGGCATGGGGGAATAAGGCGCGCACGGCGCTTCTGAGAATTGCATAGGGACAAAAAGCGGGGTTGCGTGAAAAATGCGCAATCCCGCTTTTTTATAGGCACTACCGCACAATTCGTCGGCAGCGCTGGCGATGCCTTTTCTGCCATCTGC
>ENA-OZGS01000477-OZGS01000477.1-human-gut-metagenome-genome-assembly--contig:-NODE-477-length-12125-cov-10.277465_pt1 | contig 12125 bp, 14 predicted proteins | sample MGYA00245121_ERZ653667 | MGnify/ENA primary metagenome ERZ653667 (study PRJEB26926, sample SAMN06165248) | human gut metagenome | biome: ENVO:00009003; feature: ENVO:2100002; material: ENVO:00002003...
GGGAAAAGGTGGAAAGCGGTGCTGACGCACCGCTCAGACCTTACCTATCGCTATCGAATGCGCCGTCCAGTTTTCGCGATATAGGCATTTCGGTTCAGCAGGAACTCTTGGTCAGCGGTTTCGGGCGCACAGGCATAGGCGGAAATCAGTTTACCCTGCTCAGTCTTGTCCGGGTTCTTCACATAATCCAGCCGTGCTTTCAGGCACTGGGCGATTGTCTTGCCCTTGTTGATGTGCATCGACATGATGCGGGTGGTCGCCATTGTTATCCTCCTGATTGCAGAAAAACGCGCCCCTCCGAAGAGAAGCGCGTTTCATGATTTTTGCGTTTTTCACGTCAGCATCCGCTCGAAAAAGCCAAGCACTCGGCTGACATTCTCCAAAATCAGATGGGCGATACCGGGCAGACCGACGGGACTTACCAGCAGCATCAGCACCGCGAAGGCAATCCCGTTCTGCCAGCTGCCGGTGACAAACGCCATCAGCGACAGGATGCCAAAGAGCGATGCGCTCAGCCCGATAACGGAACCCGCCAGCGAAGTGACGAAGGCAGCGGCGCACAGGATGAGCCTTGCCAGCAGGATAACGGGGCACAGGATGATTTTCAGGATTGTCTTGCGCATAGAAGTTCCTCCTTATACTGTGTTCAGCTGGAGCGTGGAAAGCAGCTGGTTCATCATGCACAGCAGCTGATTGACTTTCTCCTGAATTTCGTCAATCTCTGATTCGTAGATGCTGCCGTGTTCGTTGACCCTGCGGGCAATCTGGTTGACGTTGTTCGTTAGATTTGCCAGCAAGCGAATCATTTCGCGAAGCTGCGGCAAATCGAGTTTCAGGACATAGCCGTTCAACACCATCGCGCGGAGAAACGCCGATATGTTGTGAATTTCCAGTTGCTTCATCTTTGCGTCGATGATGCGTGCTTCCTCTTCCGTCACGGCAAAGTGAAGCATCTTCGACCGCCGCGCGTTCTCCTTCTTCATTCCCTCTCCTGAAACGCCTTTGCGCAAGGCTGTCGAATCGCTTTTTCGTTTTTTGCAGCAGGCGGACGTTCGCGCTTCTGCATTTCCTGCCGTGCCAGATTGATGAAGTCATTCAGAATCACCGGATGCGCGGCGACGGCATACGCACTCCAGCGGTCAGGCTCGCAGGGAATCTCCTTTTCGAGCGCCCAGCGCTTGTTCGCATTGGAGAAGCGTCCATCCCAGACTTTTTCCTGCACCGTCGCCGCCAGCACCAGCGTTACCCGCTCGCTGCCGTATTGGTCAAGCACCTCCTTGACGCACGCTTCGTCCAAGTGCATCCCGTCGAAATGCTTCGCTATTGCTTCCTCGATGGCGTCTTTGCAGGCGATATTGCTCCGGCGCGCGTTCCGGTACTCCGCCAGTTCGCCGTGCGCGCGGGCATATGCCGCATCGTGCGGGTAGACAGCTGTCATTGCAATTGTGTCCATTTTGTCCTCCTTTTTCGGATTATCGTTCCTGTTCTGCGCTCTTTTCTCGGCTGACAGCGCGCTGATCCATGTTCAATTCTGCATCCAGTTCCGCCAGTCTTGCGCTTTTGGTTTTCAGCTCTTCCTCCTGCGGAAAGGGCTTGTCCAGCTCCGCTTTCGCCGCTGTCATCTGCTGCTTGGTCGCATCAAGGCGTGCTTGAACCTTCGCCATTCGGTCGGGAAGCGTCTGAATCAGGTTCGTTAAGCGGGTGATGTTGCCCCTTGCGTCGCTGCCGACTTCCATGATATGCGAAACTGCACCGCGCAGGGTGAGCCTGAATTTATTGGCAAACGAATCGAACTGGACGCTCATGGTCAGCCCGCGATAAGCGCCAAACTCCACCGGATTCCCCTGCGCGGCTTCCTTGCACGCGGCAAGTATGGCTTTGCCCGCCGCTTCCTTCTCTTCAATGAAACTTCCGCGAACGGTCAGCCCGCCGAACTCCGCTTCGGGTTCGGGATTCGCCGCCAGCGTTGCCCTATCCTGCGCAAAACCTTCCAGCAGCTGTGCATCCTGTTCCAGCTGCCGCGGAAAAACTTTCAGCAGCTGATCTTCCAGCCGATACTGCTGGCTTTGGTGATCGGCCTTCATCAGCCGCAGTCGTGCCACGTCCACATCCAAATCATGAGGTAAGCCAGCATTACTGACTCCCTCCAGAACCGTGCAGGCACCTCTCGGCGCACACGGCTCGCCGTTTACCATCATCTTGCGATTTATTAGACCGGTGAATCATCTCATGGCAGTTCGGACAAACAGCAAGTGTTCTGCGGTGACGTGACCGCATTACCTGTTCCCATTCAGCATTTCCTGTGAGGTCTTTCAACCGCTTAACCTGGTGAATCTCGATATCATCGCAGGTTGTTCCGCATAGTTCGCATGTTTTTGCGCGTAACTTGCAAATCAGGCTGCTGGGCTTTGCATATTTTTTGTAGGTTGCTTGCATGTCAACCTGTCCAAATAGCGGCTCTTTTCGTCTCTCGAATCCTTCGTTGTAGTACACACACTCTTTCGGCCCAGCTTTCGTCATATAAGGGACTGTGAAAATGCCCTTTTTCAGATATCGAGCTTTGATCTTTGAGGTCTTTGTACGATATTTCGCAGCAAAGGTTTTGAGCATGCTATACTTCATCAGGCTTGAGAAATGAGCCATTCTTATGGGATTGCACGCCAGCGAGTAGTAATTAGCCAAGCCTCTTACCTCGCTGTTGTACTTGCTTAGGATCTCAATGTCCGAACGGTTAATGAGTTTCTTCCTGTGGATGGCCTTCCAACGTTCTTTACCATTGGTATCCTTCTTGATACGGATTCCTCCTACTTCCAGCAGCTTCGCCATCGTTTTATCAAATGGCGTATAGAGTTTTACCACCGCTGAGTACACACGGGACTTTGTTCCGTTTTTCAGCTTTTTTGTTTCCTGAGACCGAGACACCTTGATATCATAGCCAAGAAAACGGGCACATTCTGATGTGTGGGTGATTTTCGTCTTTTCTGCTGAGAGAGTTAAACCTAATTTTTCTTTCAAAAATATGGCAAGATCGCCTTTGAGAGCTTCGGCGTCTGCTTTATTCCCAATCATTCCGATGATAAAGTCATCAGCATATCGGATGTATTGCAGACTTTTATATCCCTCATCGAATACTTCGCAATGCGGTAGTTGCCGAGCACTTGCTTTCAACGAACGGATGTGGCGGGCACATTCTCTCTGTTCCTGTTCATTGAGCGTGTCCCAAATCCTTGCATATTTACGTCTCGTTCTTTTGACCAAACCGTTCATACGCTCATATTCGGGGTTTGCTTTTCTGTGTGAGGAACTTCCCCTGTCGAATTGCTTTTTGTACTCCTCAATATGCTTGTCCAGCTCGTTCAAATAGATATTCGCAAGGATTGGACTGATACCTGAGCCCTGCGGTGTGCCTGAATAGGTCATATGGAATTTCCACTGCTCCATATATCCAGCTTTCAGGAACTTCCACATCAGAGCGATGAAGGCTTCATCCTTGATGCGTCGGCGTAAGATATCGATCAGCACATGATGGTCAAAACAATCGAAACAGGCTTTGATGTCGCCTTCCACAAACCATTTCGTCCCAGTGAAAGTGCGCTGCAGATGCAGCAGAGCCGTATGGCAACTTCTACGAGGACGAAAGCCATGTGAGTTTTCTGAAAAGGTAGGTTCATAGATGCTTTCCAGTATCATTCGGACAACTTCCTGCACCAGTTTATCATTGGCCGATGGGATTCCCAGTGGCCGTTTTTTATCACTGTTCTTCTTCGGGATGTATTCCCGACGTGCAGGGTGCGGCTGATAGCTTTTGTCTTTCAGGGATGCAATGATCCCTTCAATCCTTCTGCTGCTCATGCCGTCAATGGTGTTGCCATCCATTCCCGGTGTCATACTTCCATCATTAGCGTATACATTCTTGTAGGCCAGAAGATAGAACTCCGGGTTATACAGATTTCGATACAATCTCTCATATCTGTACGTTGGGTCTTTTGCTTTATCGCTTAGACTATTCAATACATCAATCGGATTTCTCATAGTGCCTCACGCACCATCCTTTCTGTTTGTATTAAAAAGGTAAACTGCTCCCCTTTGCCATGTAGGCGGTTTTCCCGCTTCCGTTTTTACGGCCATCTCTGTTAATTCAGAGTCCTCGGACTACTATGGGAGCTGTGTAACCATGCCCCTTACGGGGTTTAGGTCATCCCCGGTAGCGTATATCAATATAGCGTTTTGCGTTGTCGGATGCGACTTTCGCCGTTTACTTCTGTCTTGAAGTTACTTTGCTTCGGATATCACATAGCCATCCAAAATGGAAGAACGGCTATCGAAGCACCGTAGGTTTCAGCATCTTTCCTACGGAGGGCAAGATGTCCCCAAGCTCCGGCTATCGTATCAGGCAATCAAGCTTTCATCCTCATACGCAAATTTTCATCCCCATGTCCATCGGTTCTTTGGATGCTGTATATACCGCTGCACACCCATCCTTCCGGATAACAACATGCTACACTCCCCATTGGGTTTCCCCATCCGGATAAGTTGTGGGATGATAGGTTTACTTCTTTCACCTTCCTTTCTTGATATCTTTACCTACCGCTTGCTAAAGGCGGATTTTGATATACACCCTTACGGGCGCACCATTTTTTCCTTGATGCGCGGGTCGCCGGCACACAGCGCCTTGATTTCCGCGTAGGACAGCGCCGTTTCGTCCACGTCATCGCAGGAGCGGACGGGACTCTTGCTGGTCATAATCTGAGAAATAAACTTCTGCTTGTTCTCTACCGTCTGCCACAGATAAGCGTCAAACGTCGCCTCTGTGACGTAGCGGTAGATGTACACGTCCTTGTTCCGGTTGCCCTGACGGACGATTCGCCCTGCGCGCTGCTCCAAATCCCCCGGCCGCCACGGGCAGTCAAGGTCGTGCAACGCGGCAAGACGATCCTATAGTGATAGGTAATCCTTTGGCGAACTCACCTCCGGATTTTCCCCCACTCCAAACCGTGCATGAGCGTTTCCACTCACACGGCTTTCCATCATCTACAAATTGTTATTCTAATCAGCAGCAGGTGTTTTGCTGCTCTAACGTAATTGCCTCGGTTCCAGCTAACTTTCTGAGCTTATTCAGCTTATCAAGCTGCTGTTTGTTTAGCTGTACGTTCTGCCAAACCAATCTGACTGACGAGCGTTGACTTGCCCGAAGCATTGCCCCCGCTCCAAATGGACATTTCGCCTGCATTGAATCCCCCTATCTTTGCGTCAAGCGAACCGAGCCGTGACCGAATTACCACAATTTTGCTGCGGTCTACATTCGGAATCTCTGCAAAGTCCAGCATCCGTGCCTTCGCCTTGCCAAGCAGTGGAGAATTTTCCGCCGTGCTGACTTTTGCTGTCGGCACAGCAGGCGTTACTGCATAAGGGCTGCTGCTGTAAGCTGCCGGGTCTACCTTCTGCCGGAACTCATGCCAATGGTATCCGGCGCAGCTGTTATGGAAGCAGTGGAATCCGAAACCGCCTTGATGGTACGCAAACACGGCGGCATCTCCGTGCTGATGCGAATCGTCAAACGGACAGTGTGCTAATTGGTACTTTGTACCGCTGCTGATGGCTACTTTTTTCTCCACCTCCACGCCATGTGCGGAAAGAAAATGCTCAATGTCCCAAGTGCTTTCTTTGCCGGAACGCCGAGCTTCTGTCGGTATCGCCGCTTGATGCAGTTCCGCTGCAATATTCTTGACCAGCGCAATGGGTGTTTCCCGAATCTGCTCCGGATAGCGGATGATGCAGCTCTGTCGGTGCGGACGTTCCGGCGTATGGGCTCCTTTCGCTGCAATTGTTCCATACAGCTTGGTAATTCTTGATGGGTTATACACCGCCGTATCAATTTTTGCCTCGTCTGTGCTGAACCACATGTCCAGCACAGAGAGAAAATCCGCAACCACTTGCCGGTCATCCGTGCTGATATGCACCTTAAAAAGCAGATGATAGCCATTGCCGCTGTCTGCAACAATTGGCTCGCTGAATCCCGTTGCCATCAGCCGCTTCATTGTCTTTCCAGCAACAGCGTGTGCTGCTTTCTTTTCTTCTGCCGATGCACTGACACCGCTGGGGCGGACTGGGTCTGCATCAATCAAAATCCATTGAAATCCTATGATGTCATTGTCAGACGTTGTTTCCTTCGGACGTTCTACCAGACGTTCATGCTGAGCACGCGCATAGCAGGCACTTTTGACGGGGTTCAGCGACTGGTAAAACGTTCGATTCGGATACTTTGCCAATTCAGCAGCAATGCGCGGACTGTCCGCACGAAAATAACCGCTGACAGTAGGCTTAGGGTCTATACTCCTGATTTCAATGATTGCATCCGGTTCATGCAGCAAGGACAGCCACTTTACTGCGAGTTCCACTGTTCTTGATTCTCCTTTTGCGCTTTTTGTAGATTCGCCTCTCTCCACGGCTCGCGCTGAAGCCATTTGCTAATGCCGGGGATATACTGCCCGCCATCTTTCGTCCATGCAATAGAACTTTTTGCTGCTTCAAGCGCTGTCATGATTATTTCAAGCGTCGCACCATGCCGCAGTGCCTGTTGATATATGCGAAAGGCCTCATCCCAGTCATTTCTGCGATTAGCCGGATAAGCAAACCACAGCTTTTCAAACTCATCCGGATAATGAGATAGTGTATCTATCGTATTACTATTATTATATTGCTGCTGGGTGTGCTGATTTTCAAGCCGCCTGCGATGTGCAAATGCTGAAAAATGCGCATTTGCACCGTTTTCCGCTCTTTCTTTCGTACCGCATATGGACTTGTTTTCAGCACACGGCGTGCTTATTTCAGTACCGTCTGCGTACTGATTTTCGGGACAGAGTAGCCTTATTTTCATACCGCCAGCGGTCTGATTTTCAAGCCAGTTCGATACGGTAACGATAGAACCGTCCCGCGCTGTTTGTATCTGAACATAGCCCATTTGAACCAGCGCAGCCATCTTCCTCGTCAGCTTATCACGAGACCAGCCCAGTTCAAGCGCTGTCTTTCTGTATGAGAAGAGCAGTTGTCCCGGCATAAGCTGTTTCCCGCAGATTTCAGCTTTCTGACGGCAGGCACAATTCATACAGTAGTAATACAGTTTGAAAACACTATCATCCTGCCACACAAGACTATTTTGAGAAATGCAGATAGACTGTCTATTCTTTTCGGCTGCTTCTGCCACATAAGTCACCTCCTGTTATTGGAAACGCGCTGGCTGTTCCCGGCGAACCAACATTTTCCACCCATTGCTGCCAACCCAAAGCTGCATCAGCCTTCTCCTGTTTTCATCATGTTGCCGCAGCACGGTCAGAGGCAGAAAGCGCTGCTCCTCATGATTCCAGTCATACTGGATGTTATTTCCTAATAAAAGTTAATGCCGGACATGCTGATTCCCCCTTCTTGCTGAAAGAGACTTTTATCCCTCTCACCATAACTGGTAAAAAAAATCGGTTTTTTACGCGATTTCAAGAATTTCTGCAAAAAAAATTTTCACGCTGACGAACAGAAGTGAAATGCAGCGCTACGCGCAAGCAGATGATGCGTCGAAACCGGAAATAATGCCACATCAAAAATCGCAAAATGTACTCCGATGTTCTCTTATATACTTCAGCATTTGATGCAGGCGATAACGTTCCTTGTTGATGAGTTTGTCCCATTCCTTCTGCAGCTCCGGATTCAGATATACTTTCTTCCCTGCAATCCAAACATAACGTCCTTGTGACATTGCAATTTTTCCTCCATTCCTTTGTCTCGAATGGAGAAAATCGCAAAAGAAGGGTATACTGAACAGTGCAGCCTACCATCATGAATTTCTCCATTCATTTGGTTGGCAGCAGCCATTGCCTCGGCTGATGCTGATATGCGCCGTATCCTTCATCAGGCAATTCCTTCGGGGATGCCGGCTCCGAAGGGTTTCTGCATACGGCTCTTTGTTACAAAAAAAGCGGTCAGAAATAGTTCTCTTTTGAGAACTAATCCTGACCGTCAGACAGCTCTATGGATTTATCTTTTTCGCACATACATTTTGACTGTTCAAAGAAAGCAATTGAGCTGCTGGTCTTGCAATCACAGTCATTATGTACATATGAAAAGTGTTAGCCTTTTGACCAGCATTTGAGCAAACAGGTGTGATGTATTTGGGGGCATTCGCGTTTTCCTAATCTGCTCTGTTGCGTCAGAATTGCCTCTTGTCACCACCCTATTGCCATTTGCTTTCACAATTCCACTTCTTTCAGCTTCAGATTATTCTGAAGTTCATTTATTGCTGCAAAAATCAGCATTAGATATATTTGCAGTAAAGTTTTCCATGTTTTTTGTAACATAATGTGATTGTCCTGTCAATATCATCTATCAACTTCTCCTCCCCTTTCACCTCCCATACAGCAGCAGCGCCAAGTGCGCCAGCGCGCGATCCTTCTTCTTGTAGGCGGAGCTCCGCTCCACGCAAAACCGCTCGCTGATTTCCTCTATCGCGTCTGTTTTCCCATTTTCTGATAGATAGAACATCGTCAGCACCGTTTTTTCGTCCTCCCCCAGCGCATCCCACGCCGGCTGAAACCACGCCATGAACTCTTCCGCCTGCCGCTTCCGCTCTTCCAGCACATCAATTTCCGCAATTCCATGCAGGATCTGGTTTTCGCCTGCCTGCGGATTTCGCGCACCATGCGCCGACTCCTCGAAGCGCATCCCGCCAATGCGAACCATGTCCTGCCGCACATTCGCAATCTCCTCCGCCGTTGTCGCCAGAATCGCCTTCATACTGCGATAATCTTTCAGCGCCGCCATTGCCGCGCTCCGCTTGTCCAGATAGTTCCATGCAATACTCATTCCGCAAACCTCCTGTCGTTGCTTCGTGCCCTCATCATAGCAGAAAAGTTCGCGAATTCAAAACCAGAAACTGAAATCCTGAACCCCAGTAATTCCAAGGGATTCAGGACTTTTTTCTTTGCCCTCCGCTTGAAACTCGGGGCAATGCATGCATTTGCGGACTGCCTGAATTTCAGTTTCTGAAACGCGAAAATGAAGAAAATTTTCAGGCATAGAAAAAGCGGCACACAGCCGAGTTGGTGTCGGTTGTGTGCCGTATAGGCTGATGCAGTTATTCTTGCACAGTCAAGGATTATTCACCATGCTTATTTGTACTATGCATTTATAAAATAAAAGCCAGTTTTCCAATGGTTTGAGCATGGTTTCAAAGCATAGATGTTCAAGCAATAAAATCATTCATAGTCACTATGCCCCGTATACGCAACCAAATGCGGGACATCGACATGCCGCCTGAAAAACCTCCATTGCTCATACTCCGCATCATTATCAGCAAAAATCTCAATGCACAGTTGATTGCCTGTCATAATGCGCAAATCATTCATGGGCGAACATTCAACCTGCAAGACTTTCGCAGGAAGCAATTGGTTGAGTTTCACGACATTCTTATCAAACACCCTATTATTGTGCGGGTCGTCGTTATCTTCAAAGACATCGTAAATGCTGCTGCGTGTTACAAGCAAAACGCCCTCGTGCGTAACACGAAAAGCGCACTGCGTATGCAACGCATAGGGAATACCGTCCTTTTCAAACTGCCACCAGACCAAATCAGCGGCACGACCGACCGTCAGCAGACAGCATCCCAAAAGCATGTCAATGCGGTATCTATCTTCCATTTTAATCCCCATGCCGGTGCGGCAGCCGGCACAAATAGTGATGAAAACGGAGCCGCAAGATTTCCGTTTTCTGATACAATGGGCTTGAGAGAGGCACACTACAAAGCACGGTAGGAGGAGTTGCAAGCAGCAATCCTGCAAGGCTGAATTTTAATCAGTGCAAGAGTCGCCTTTCAAGCACAAATAAGTGGTCGTAAGAGGCCGCACACTAAGGATTGTTTTAGCTATTGCCTAAATGTGTGGCGGCTCAGTCCCTGCCTCTCTCCAACGATGAAGGGAGGGTCGTCATGAAACTCACATATCCGATTTGCTGTGGCGTCGATGTTCACAAAACCTTTCTCGTCGCCACCATCATCAAAACGGATGGGCTTGTTCTAAAGTACCATAAGAAGCGTTTCTCTACTTTCAGTCGTGATTTGCTCGCTTTCAAACAATGGCTCCTTGACAATAACTGCAAGGATGTCTGCATGGAGAGTACGGGCAAATACTGGATTCCGGTTTGGAATATCCTTGAGGATGTCGTTCACGTCGTTGTCGCCAACCCTAAGTGGGTATCCGCTGTGAAGGGTAACAAGGACGACACCAAGGATTCCAGGTGGATTGGCGACCTATTCCGAATGGGGCTTGTTCCCGGCAGTTTCGTTCCCAACAAGAAGATTCGTGTGCTGCGCGAGTTTACCAGATACCGTTACAAGCTCATCTCCATGCGTTCCAGTGAAAGAAATCGCTTCCAGAATGCTTTCACTGTGTGCAATTCGACGCTGGATGCCGTCTTGTCCGATATGTTTGGTAAATCCGCAACGGCGATTCAAAATTACCTCCTGGATACGGATGTCGTAAACCCGGCTTACTGCGCATCCTTGCTCCAACGCACTGCCAAGAAGAAGTCCGCAGATGTCATGGCCGCTGTCGAGGGCTTCAAGATGTCCGCCGAGCAGAAGGAGCGTGTTCGCATCATTCAGGAGCATTTCTCCGATATCAACGCCAGAGTTGCCAGACTCGACGCTGAAATCAACAAGATGGTTTCTGAATACGAGAGCCAAATCTCCCTGCTTTGTACCATTCCGGGTGTTGACCGTAATCTCGCCATTACGATCATCTCGGAAATTGGCACGGATATGTCCGAATTTGGCTCCTCCAAGCGCCTGTGCCGTTGGGCGGGGCTGACGCCGGGCAACAACGAATCTGCCGGGAAAAAGAAATCCGTGAGAATCACCCGTGCCGGGGTTTACCTGAAGCCTGCGTTGGTACAAGCCGCACATGCGGCGGTCAAGTCCACCAAGAGTGTTTACTTCAAGTCCAAGTACGAGCGTATCTCCAAACGCAGAGGCAAAAAGCGCGCCATCATCGCCATTGCCAGAATGATCCTTACCGCCGTCTTTGCCATGCTCAAGACCGGCGAGGTGTTCAACCCCTGCGATTTACAGAAGTACGATATGCCTGAACAACTCAAGCGCAAGCAAATCGTTTCTTCCGCCAAGGATGCCGTTAAGTTCCTTGTTTCGCTGGGAGTGTTACAGGAGGATACCGTTTCGCTCGCCGCGTTGACTGGGTAGATCATTCACAATTTCAATCGCCCTTTGCGGGCTTGTTTGCTATACCTTTCCTTCGGCGGTGCCTTGTTTGTCGTTGTGCTTGATGTTTTCACACTACCCTCCAAACATTGCCCATCCTTCCGCAACTATTTCCAGTATGCTATAACCCATACCAGTAATTTCATCATGCAGGCGGCGGCGTTGCCCACGATTCAAATTAAGGTTATAATCTCTTTTAAGCCGACGAAGCGCTTCCTCAAATTTTTCATTCTCCGATACGTTGTTTAACTTGGTATGATTTGAGTAATTGCCATCCTCATATTCTTTTCCTAGCTTTGATGCAAACATTAAGCTTGCACCTGTTGCCCCCGCCGCAACCGCTGTTGTCATCGCAGCATCTGCCACAGCAGCACCACTGATAATTTCACCACCTGCTGCTGCAAGAGCAAAACCACCACCGCCACCAGTCGCAGCTATAACCACTGCAACTACTGCAACGACAACTGCAGCTACCAATAGTGCTTTTCCGCAATCTGCAAGTACATCCCAGAAACTATTGCCGCCATCATCCGTATAGCGAACAGGATTATTGGCGCAGTAGAGAAACAGTTTTGCATCCCATAATTTTGCTTCTACTGCAATCTCTGCATCCGCATTAACAAACCTTCCCCACCCCGGATTATAGTACCGGCTCCGCAGATAAAACAGCCCCGTTTCCTCGTCAAACACATACCCGCGATACCTAAACGGCTGCACCTTGCCCAGCGTTTCCGCCAGCTCACCGGTGCACCACAGCGGCACGCCCCACGCATCATAGCCGTAGCTGACGACGGCATTGCCATTCTCATCCAGAATCGCAACAATATCGCCCTGCAAGCTCTTGACATACGCATACGCCGTGCCGTTG
>ENA-OZGS01000485-OZGS01000485.1-human-gut-metagenome-genome-assembly--contig:-NODE-485-length-12018-cov-6.416284_pt1 | contig 12018 bp, 10 predicted proteins | sample MGYA00245121_ERZ653667 | MGnify/ENA primary metagenome ERZ653667 (study PRJEB26926, sample SAMN06165248) | human gut metagenome | biome: ENVO:00009003; feature: ENVO:2100002; material: ENVO:00002003...
ACGAGATAGGCTCCGGTCTCGTGGGCTCGGAGATGTGTATAAGAGACAGGCACACTGCAGGTCTGGGCACTCTGGGCGCTGCTGCTGCCGGTCTGCTGACCGCCTGCGGCGAGAGATCTTTTCGCTCATAGTGTGTTCTCCTCTTTCTTCTCGATCGTGTACTCTGTCAGAGCAGCAAAGCCGGAAGTCCGACTTTGTTACCGGATAAACAAAGTTTACACGTTAGAGCAGCGCGAAGGTCAAGGGCCATTTTGACAAAAATATCACAAAAATTTGTCTGATATAACAAATTCTCGTGATATTGCAATTTTATGTATATATTTTTGTCCGCGTCAGATGGTAATTCACGATGCTCCCATCGGGCTGTTCCCGGCTAGCAGTGATGCTGCTGAAGGTCTCGCCCACCGCACGGAAACCGCGCTGCACGATCTCCGCATGCAGGTCGTCCAGCGAGTCCCACCCAAAGGACCCGCGATAATCCTTTTTCCAAATGGTCGTCAGATAGTCTCCGCCACACACCACCTCCACATGCTTTGTGCGCTTCAGCCCCAGCCTGCGGGCGGCATCGGCCTCAATCATAAGGCCGTAGTCGTACTCGTTGCGTCCCACCCGAAACTGCTCCATCACCCGCCGGGGCAGGCGGCTCACCCAGCGGGTCGCAGGCATACATTCCAGCCATTCAGCCTTTTCCTGCTGCAATTCTTTATCCCGGTCTGCTGCTTCTTCCTGTGAGAAGGTCAGTCGCCACATTTCCGGGAAATTCTGCACCCAGATGCGCCCGGCATTCTGTTCCAGTGTGCGGTACTGCTCCCGCTTGTGTTCCAAAAAACGGATGGCCAGTTCGTCCAGCACCTGCCTGCGCCGCAGCTGGGCGATCTGATGGTTGAACATGGCGTCGCTCTGCTCCACCGTGGGTGCGCCGATCAGCTCCCGGCATTCTTCCAGCGAGAGCTCTGCCGCCCGCAGTTCCCTGCACAGGTTGAACCGCCGGGTATCAGTGACTGTATAGTAACGGTAGCCGGTATCCTCGTTGACCTCGGGGTGGATCAGGCCCATTTTTTCGTAGTAGCGCAAAGTATGGGTTGTGACACCAAGCAGAGATGCCATCTCACTGATGGTATAGCGCATAACAGTAAGCTCCTTTCCGGGCAGCAGAACCTTAGAGCTGCTCGAATGTTATTTTTCTATCCATCCTTATTATATCGTATCCGCGCACCGTTTCAAGTAAAAAACTTTGCCGTTCTCCGCCGGAAAATACCGGGCAGCAAAAGCAGGGTGTTGACTTGGATGCCGTGACCGGCAGAGAGTAGGACTGCGTTTTAGCAGAATAAATCCAACATCTCAAACCTGCTGCATAAACAAAAATCCGCCGAGGATGCCTCCCAACTGGGAAAGCTCCTCGGCGGCATTCGTTTATCGGGTATGCTGCGGTCGGAGATTGCTCTTGTCCTCCGCAAAAAACAGCTCCACATTTTTCTGTGCTTTCATCAATTATTGCATCTCATTCCGTACTTTGCGGTAGGCATCATATTGATGCCGTTTGATTCTTACGCCTGTTCGTATAAAAATAGGAGCTGTCACATTGCAACAGCTCCTTCTTTGTTTAAACTCAGTGGGTGGTGCCCATGTTCACAGCGATGTCACTGTCACTTTCCACAATGGCTTCCACAGCCTTTTCCAGACCGCGTGCGATCTGGTGCAGATCCATGCTGGGGGTGCCCAGCGGCTTATTCACGACCTGCTCCATGGCGTAAGGCACATGGATGAAGCCGCCGCGCACGCCGGGGAACTTCTTATCGATGAGGTACAGCAGGGTGTACATCAGGTAGTTGCACACATAGGAGCCTGCAGTGTAGGACAGGGCAGCCGGAATGCCGGCATCCTTCATCTTCTGCACCATGGCCTTCACAGGCAAGGAAGTGAAGTATGCGGTCTCGCCGTCCTCGCGGATGGTCACATCCACGGGCTGGTAACCGCTGTTATCCGGGATGCGGCCATCCATGATATTGATGCCCACCTTCTCCGGGGTGATGGCGGAACGGCCACCTGCCTGACCGATGCAGATGACCACATCGGGCTTCGAGGCGTTCATGGCAGCTTCCAGCACTTCACCGGCGCGGCCAAACTCGGTAGGAACTTCCTGCTTGATGATCTGGGCACCGGCAATGGTGTCGGGCAGCAGCTTCACAGCTTCAAAAGCAGGGTTGACGGACTCGCCGCCAAAGGGATCAAAACCAGTAATCAGGATTTTCATAATGAATTACCTTCTTTCTCAGATATAAATGGATGGCTCCAGAACGGTCAGTTGTCCGTGATCCATGATCATGCGGTTGTCCACATAGATGCTGGGGTCATGGGTGACCAGATCGAAGTGTCCGGTAGCATCCTGCACACCGCCAAGGGCGATGTTGCGTCCAAAACCAATGTGGAAGGTGCCGTAGGTGGATTCGTCCTCAATATAGCAGTTGCCGTTGCAGTGGGAGTGGGTGTTCAGCCCGATGCCGAACTCTGCGGCCACCACCATATCTTCAGGGTCCTTGAAACGTTGCAGAAACTGTTTGAGCCGTCTGCCACTCTCGTTATCCTCAATGTCCACGATCTTGCCGTGCTGCAGCTCCACCCGCACCGGGCTGGATACCACGCCGATGTAGCCCATGGAACCATCCAGGATCAGGGTGCCGCTGGTCTCGGTCTCCACCGGGGCCACATACACCTCCACGCTGGAGGATGCCAGACCGTTGCCGTCGCGGCAGCAGCCGTTGAAGAAACCGGGAGTGCGCCCTTCAATGGTAAAATCCAGATTCGTGCCAAGATCGGTTGTCACATGGATCTTACTGGCATTCTGGTAGCAGTTCATAATGATGCTGGCCATAATGCGGCTTTTGGGCAGGCTCATGTTCAAAAAGTCGTAACTCAGCAGCGACTGGCCGTTGTTTGTGCTCAGCGGCAGCGAGAGAAACCTGTGCCGCCGCTGCACCACCCGCTTGACCGCCCGCGTAGTGATCAGCGAATATTCCGTTGCACCGATCACGGCATCGTAGGGGTCAAAAGCGTCCTCGCGGTCATCAAAGTACTGGCCCACCTGTTCATGCAGGTCGTCCAGCAACAAAACCTCAGCGGTGGCCCCCACCGCTTTGGCAGTTGTCTGCATGGCTTGCACTTCTGCGGCATACTTCAGGCTGGATACGATCAAAAGACGTTCTCTTGTACGGAGCCGGACCCAGTCTTTGACAATAATGTTGGCACCGTGCTGAATTGCTTGTTCCATTCAATCACTCGATCTAATTTTAAAAACTACAGGTTACAGCGGGACAGCCGATCACTTCAGCATGATCATCACAACGATCTGGACGACCAGCATGATGATCGCAACAGGCACCTGATTTTTGATAACGCCCATGGGCTTCTTCATGTCCAGCAGAGCGACAGGCACGGTGTTAAAGTTTGCAGCCATCGGGGTGCACAGGGTGCCGCAGAAGCCGCAGGTCAGGGCCAGCATACCAATAACGGTGGGGTTTGCACCGTGTGCCAGAACGAACGGATAGCCAATGCCCACGGTCATAACAGTGATGGCAGCGTAGGCGTTGCCCATGATCATAGTGAACAGCATCATGCCAATGGCGTACACCACAATACCGGCGTTCACATTACCCTCCGGGACGATGTGGCTGACGATGTCAGAAATCACGTCGCCGACACCAGCCTTGGTGAAGATGGCGCCCAGACACGCCAGCAGCATGGGCAGCATGGACAAGGGACCGACGGTGGACAGCATACGTTCGGAATCGTTCAGGAAGGTGGAGGGCTTGTTCTCCTTGTTCATGATCATCAGCAGGATGACGGATACCAGCACGCCGATGGCAACGCCGTTCAGAGCAGACAGGCCGATGCCCAGACCGGTGATGGCGCAGATAACAGCCATCACGCCGATGCTCAGGGTAGGAGCAAAGATCTTCATGCCGATCTTCTCATAGGCAGCCTCGGTCTCAGCCTTGGTAGCAGCAGAGACGGCACCCTTCTTCACCTTCTTGAAGATGGCGGGCAGGCACATGACAACGACCAGAATACCACTTACCAGAGCGGGCAGCCAGCGGCCCAGTGCGATCACAACGCCCAGAACAGCCCAGAAAATAAAGGTGCCCACTGGCTCGGAGTTCTCTTTGTCCTTCAGGTTCTTCACGCCACAGTTGATGCACAGCAGGCCGATAATGATGTAGATGACTTCCATTACCTTATTGGCGAGGGTGACATCAGCACTTGTAAAAAAACTCATTCTTCTGTCCTCCCTTATTTATAGTACTTCTGAACCATCTTGCGGTCCTTGATGATGTAGAACACGATCGCAACGGTGGTAGCAATGATGCACACCGGCACTTCAATGGCAGCCAGCGGGGCCAGCTCCACTTCAATGCCCAAGCCGGCCAGAGTGCTCTGCACCAGCAGTGCGCCGGAGCCGCCCACAAACAGTACCTGACCAAAGAACCATGTCACGTTCTCCATGCCGGAAGCCATGCCCTTCAGCTCCTCAACATGATCCTCGTTCGGTTCATAGCCCCGCGCCACAATGGCGCCTTCCGCCATAGGCATGATCACCGGTCGGACAAAGCCGGCCACGCCGCCAAAGCCCACATTGAAGGCGGCAAAAACCGCACGCATAACACCGTAAATGCCAATGACCAGACCGGAGGTCGCGCCCTTGAACTTGCCGATCAGAGCCGCAGCTGCCTCACGCAGGCCGTTGCGCTCCAGAGTGCCAGTGACCAGCATGATAATAATAAAAATTGCCATGCTGCGGTTGGCCACAAAGGTGCTACCAAGGGTCTCCAGCAGGGTGACAGGACCCAGACCGCCCACGATCGCAGTCACAACGGCTGCAGCCAGAATGACGAGAATGGAGTCCAGCTTCAGCGCAAAGCCGACGATGACGATGACAATGCCAAGTAATTTGAGTAGTTCCATAATTTCCTTCCTTTACAGAATATATTTTCCCGGCGAAAAACGCCGAAAATACATAGATGTGTCTGATTTATGCGTTGACGAATGCCGCCAGCAGCACCGAAAAGCCCAGCGCCGTGAGCCACAGCGGCACAAGACGGCGGCGCAGATGGGCGGAAATATCACATTTTTCCAGCACGCCGGAAGCCTTCATGGGCACTACGGTAGTGGTTTCAGGTACAGCGACCTCGCTGCCGTAGGGGTTTGTAGAGGTGAATTCACCCTTGCCAGTTTCGCCCGGACAAGTATACACGCCAAAATAGGAGGTAAGGATGCCGCCCTTTCCGGCTGCTGCCTTGCTCACGCGCACGCGCTCCACGGTGAATGCTTCCGCTTTGCGTTCTTCCACCAGCAGGTTCACCCGCATCATGTTCACAAGGTTCAGCACCGACGAAACGGCAATGAGCACATCAAAAATTAAAACTAGAATGAGCAGTGGATGCATAAGCGCTGCCTCCAAATCAGAACGAATGCAGCGCCACTCCACTTCGGATACAACTCTGCATCTTTATAGATTGTATTATTATATCATAACTGTGACGGAAAAGTAAACAAAAACGCTTACATTGTGGGGAAGTTGTATACAGATTGAACAGGGGCTGTTGCACAAGCTACAACAAAAAGACCCGAGTTATTTGGCCAAAAGGTAACAGTCTTCTCGACGCTATTCGTTTATCGGGTCTGCGTTTTCTCGGTGGTGTCCTTTTCCTCCGCAAAAAATCGCTCCACATTTTTCTGTGCCCGGACCAGTTCCTGCATCTCGTCCCGTGCTTTGCGGTAGTCCGGGTAGGCTGCTTTCTTCTTGGTCAGCAGCTCTGCGAACTCCGCATCCAACTCCTTGACCTTCGGCAGCTTCTGCAGTCCGGCTTCGTCAAAGGCAGCTTTCGCCGCCTTATGCAGAGTGATTTCCTCCCGGTGGGCTTCCAGAAAGGCTTTGCTGTACCCTACTTTGCGGTAGGCAGCATAGGCTGGGCGGGTCTTGGCATAATTGATGATGTGGGTTTTCAGGACGGCGATTTCGGCCAACCTCGTTTCCGCCACCTTGATGGAATCGCCCATGGCATGATAGCGCTCGGTTGCCGCTGCTGCACGCTCTCGCAGTTCTTCTGCGCTGTTGATCTTCTGCTCCTGCAAGAACAGCAGCGTCTTGGACATCTCCTTCAGGTTGAACTTGGTTGCCCACTTTTTGTAGCCGACACTTTTGCCCTCTGCCATTTTTCCCTGAATGTCCACCAGCAACTGGAAGGGCTGCTCTTGGGGTTGCTTTTTCTGGTACGGCTGGTGCTTCGCCTTTCCCTCCAGCACCGCCTTGATTTCGTCCTCGCCATAGACGGTGCCCAGAGTTCGGAACCGAATAAAGCGTTTCTGTCCCTTGCCCTTCACCGCCGTGTACTTGCCACGCTTCACCTCATAGCCCTGCTGCTTCAGCTTTCGAAGAAAGGCTTCAAAATTTGCAGGCTTCTCATTGAGCAGGATGCCGTCAATTACAGAACACAGCTTGTCACGATTGCTTTCTTTGGGCGGATAAAGGGTGCGCTTCTGCCGCTCCCGGTACGGCTTGATTTCAATGACAGACAGTTGATGTTCCAGACAAATCAAATCGCTCAACCGCTGTACGGCCAGCCCGGACAATAAAAAGTCCCGGAATTTACGGCTGCAGTCCAGAGCCGTAGAGTTATAGATAATGTGATTGTGAATATGCTCCCGGTCGGTGTGCGTAGCAACCAGAAAAGCATCCGTCCAATGCCATTTTGCGGATATACGCACTCAGACTGCGGATGCCCATGCCATACATCTTTTCGTAAATCCGATTCTTTTCGGTTTTTGTGATGCGCAGGATCAGAATCTCGTCCCTCTTTTCTCTCATCGGGCATCACCATCCCGGTCCGAGTAGCTGCGGAACGGCTTGACCGGTTCCTCCTTATCCGACTTTTCGTTCAGGGCGGCCAGCACGGAAGGGCGCGCAGATTCCTCATCCGGCGTTTCTTCCATCTCCGGCTCGTGATGTTTTTCGTCCACATCCAGCTGTGCATTCAGTTCAGCCAGCCGTACAGATTTTTGTGCCAGTTCTTCTTCCTGCGGAAAGGGCTTTTCCACTTCTGCCTGTGCCGCCGTCTGCTGCTGCAGCAGATTCTCCAGTCGGTTTTCTGCATTGGCAATGCGCTCATCAAAACCGGCCAGCAGGTTGTCCAGTCGGGTGATATTGCCGTGCGGGTCGGCACCAAGTGCCACCGGATAAATCGCCTTGCCTTTCAGCACCGCCTGCTGCTCGTTCCGGACAGGCTCATAGCGCACCGAAAGCTCAAAGCCGCGGTACTCGCCCAGCACAACAGGCTCTGTGTCGGGAAGTTCTTTTGCCGCCAGAATCAACCGTTCACCGGCAGTCTTTTTGTCATCGAACATCATGCCCTTGATGGTCATCCCGCAGAAGTTTTCCTTGTCCTGCGGATGGGCCGCAGCCGTTTCCGCATCGGTTTTCAGTGCGGAAATATGCGCTCTCTGCTGCTGAATATCTGCCGGGAACTGCGTCAGCAATTTGTCTTCCAGACGATATTTCTGGCTCTGATGGTCAGCTTTCAGAACTTTCAGCTTAGCCACCTGCACATCAAGGTCCATCTTTTCCTTAATCAGCGGGTTTCCGGCACACAGCGCCTTGACTTCGGCGTAAGAGAGCGCCTGCTCATCCACATCATCGCAGGAACGCACCGGGGATTTGCTGGTCACAATCTGCGAGATAAATCGCTGTTTATTTTCCAGTGTCTGCCAAAGGTACGCGTCAAAAGTTCCTTCCGTGACGTAGTTGAACACCTTCACCTCTTTGTTGCGGTTTCCCTGCCGGATGATACGACCGTTGCGCTGAGTCATATCACTGGGTTTCCAGCCGACATCCAGATGATGAACCGCCACAAGCCAGTCCTGCACATTGGTGCCTGCACCCATTTTTGCAGTGCTGCCCAGCAGAATCCGCACATCGCCGGAGCGCACTTTGGAGAACAGTGCCGCCTTTTTTGCTTCAGTGTCCGCCGAATGGATAAAGGCCACCTCACTTTCCGGCACGCCTGCGGCCAGCAGCTTTGTTTTGATGTCATCATAAACATTGAACTGCCCATCGTTTTTCGGGGTAGAAAGATCACAGAACAGCAGCTGTGTCAGTTTTTGCTCCCTGCCGTCCTCCCAGATTTGCAGCACATTCCGCACACAGGCGTTCAGTTTGCTGGCAGGGTCATCGGGCAGCAGCGGATTCATCAGCCTCTGGTCAAGGCCGATTTTCCGGCCGTCGTTTGTGATGCAGAGCATGTTATCCTCGGACGCATCCACAGTACCGGAATGCACCTTGGCTGCACGCTCACGCAGATTCTGCACCATTTCTTTCTGGATGTCAGACGGTTTTACAACCACCGTTTCAAACTTTGCTTCTGGTACCGGCAGATGCAGCTGGTCGCTGGTCTTGATATCGGCCACTTCCTTGAACATGGCCATCAGCTCCGGGAGGTTGAAAAACTTGACAAACCGGGTGCGTGCACGGTAGCCCGTGCCCTCGGGATGGACTTCGTCAAGAGGTTTTCGGTAATTTTTCTAAATTTATCAGGTTGTCTGCAAGGAAGTCCCGTGTGACCTCATGTCTGCACATATCCTTGAACATCTTTTCAATCGGCTTTTTGGCAGTTTCGGACTGCTTCACGCACACAATAAAGGTGGTTTTACCAATCTGCACCGAATAACTTGAATTCTGATTTTTCATTGAATTTCTCCTTTTATCGTCATTTTCCAAATTTGGCTGGCAGACTGGCAACTGTGGGTGTACCATGATTTTCTTGCCAGCCAAATTTTTCTGCCAGTCAAATGGCTTATTCCATCCAAAAGACCTTTTTGCGGCCTTCCACGATCTTGCTTTTCAGGGCATCGCCCAGTTCCCGCTTGGCATCCCGGACGGTTCTGCCGGGGATGCCCCTTTCCAGCGCCGCCTTGTCGATGTCCTCGCTGAGCACCTGCTTTCCTCCGGCAAGCAGGGTGCAGATCAGGTCTTTGGCTTGCTGGGTCTTGGTTTCCCGCTGCGGCTCGATGCCGGACAGCATCTCGTCTGCGGTAATGTCGTACTCGCCGACCCAGCGGAAGCCGCCCTCGTCCCCCAGAGAGAACGCCAGTGACGCTCCCGGTGGGGCAAGGGAGCTTTTCTCATGGGTGAGGATGCGCATGGTGGGGTCGTGCTTCAGCTTGCCGATGAACATGACGCTGCGCACGGCGGCGGCAATGTCGATGGAGCCGAGACCCCGTTGCAGGCTCTGCATTCCGGCGGCTTTGTTCAGGTGCCCGATCAGCAAAATAGCGCAGCCTGTTCGCTGCGCTACCTGTCCCAGCCGCATGAAGATGGGGCGTACTTCGTTTGCCCGGTTCATGTCCACATCGGCACCGAGATACGCCTGGATCGGGTCGATGATGACCAGTCGGGCGTTGTTCTCGATAATGGCTTTTTCAATTCGTTCATCGGAGAGCGTCAGCTGCACATCGCTGTCATCAATGACCAGCACCCGGTCAAGGTCTGCCCCAGCTTCGATCAGGCGGGGCTTGACCGTATCGCCCAGACCGTCCTCTGCGGTCTGGTAGATCACGTTGAAGGGCTCCATGCGCTCCATGTTAGGCAGCAGTTTTCCGTTGGTGCAGGCAGCGGCAAGGTGCATGGCAAAATAAGTCTTGCCCTCGCCCGGATTGCCTTGCAGTACACTGAGTTTTCCAAAAGGAAGATATGGCTTCCAAAGCCATTCCACCGGGGTCAGCTCCACGTCGCTCATGCGGATGATCTTCACGGAATCTTTCTTCGGGGGCTCTTTCAGCACGATGCTTTTGAAATAATTGCGGTTCGGGATCTCTGCCCGGTGCACCAGAGCATCGTTCCAATCCTTCATGCAGGGCTGGATGCGGGTCACGCTTACAGTGTCCGGCAACAGTCCCGCCAGCCGCTTGCAGGCATCCTCTCCGGCTTTGTCGGCATCCAGACAAAGGAATACCCGCTCCACATCCGGGCGTTCCGATAGAAATTGCCGCAGCGCCTTGCCCGACACCCCGCCCAGCGAAAGATAATTGTGCTGCTGCCAGTTTTTCGGAAACAGTTCGATGAAGGACAGCAGGTCGATGGGGGCTTCAAAGACCAGCAACTGCTTGTCGGTGCCACGATGGGCAAAGCCAAACGCCTTTTCTGCGCCGGCTACGTCCTGCCGAAACTTCTCCCGAATCCCACGGTTGCTTGCGTAGCGAGGATGCCCATCGGCATCCCGCCCTACAAAGACCACGTTGTGGTGGGCTGCGTCCTCGTAAATATCTCCGGCAGCGATAAAGAAGTTCACCAGCGAGGGGCTGAGTTTTCGCTCCTGTGTCAGATAGTTCAAGATGTTGGCATTGGTGACGTTCCGCAGCGGCAGATGAAACGCCGGAGAGGGGGCGGGGCCAGCCTCCGGCTGGGCTTCGCCCGGCTCTCCGGTCAGCATCTGCACCGCTTCGGGGAAGGACTTGCCGTAAAACTCCATCACGAAATCCACCGGATAGCCGCCCTTGCTCTGGCTGTGCCGGAACCATTTGTTTCCGCACACGGTCAGGCTGTCGTGGGCTTTCCAACGGTATTCTTTTCCGCTGCGCACCAGCGTTTCACCCTGTGCCCGGAGAAAATCTTCCAGATTGGCGGCGTTTGCACGGTCGATCTGGGCTTGCGTGTAGGTCATGTCCCTTCCTCCTTATAATTCCGGTGTGTTCTTCTGCTGCTCCGGTTTCTTCGGGGCGGCGGTGGCTTTGGCTTCGTTCAGCTTCTTCAGCACAGATTTCTTCTCTGGGGTCTTGCCGCCCGGTGTGGAAAGCTGCTGATTATTCAGCACAAGGTCGATATACTTTCGCACATTTTTCAGTGCAGTCAGGTCAGGCTGCAAAGTTTTCAGTTGAGCGTGCAGCTCTGCGCTGCCCGATTGCAGCGCAGAAAATTCGGCATCTAATGCCGAACAATCCACGGTCGTGCCGCCATTCAGCTTCATCAAAGTGCGGACAGCTTTATTGAAAGCATCCAGTTCTTCCTTGTGCTGGGCGGCATAGGCATCCTTTGTCAGCTTGAAGTTCTTCTTTATAAAGGTATCGTGGATGGGCTTCAGCTTGGCATGGATGGCCGCAGCGTCTTTGATCTGGGCGATTGCCCGCATACGGTTCTCGTTCTGCTTCAGTTGCTTGCGTAGCGGGGCAGCGGTTTGGCTCAGGTCTTTGATTGCAGCATTCAAGTCCTCGACCGTGTTCAGCGAGTGGGCTTTCAGATAATCGACTGCCTGCATGACTTCGGCAAGGTCACGGGCAGTACATTTTATCTGCGCCTTGCTTGACCACTCGCTGCGCTGCTCATTGCGGAGGTTGAAGTAGTCCACCAGCAGATCGGACAGCGTGGGTTCCTTTGCTTGTTCCAGTGCATCCAAAAGAATCTGTTTCTTTTCGGTCAGGTCTGCGATCCAGCGTTGCAGCCCACGAATTGCGCTGCGGATGGACTGCATCAGGCTGTTGGCGGCTTGAATATCCCGGTTGAGGTTTCCGAGAAAGGTTTCAATTCCTCGTTTTTCCATCTGGTGTGCGGCGGGGCCGAGGTGAACCGTTGGTATCTGCTGGATGCCCTGCCGCTCAAAGGAGCGCAGATCAACACGTTCCGGTCTGCCAGCGGCTTCAAGGTAACGGTTGGTAACAACTTCCCAACTATGCCGCCAGACCTCAGCATACTTCTGGTCGTTCCAGTCCACCGTGTTCTCCTTGTGGCACTTCCAGTTGCCAGAGGGGAGCTGAATGCGCTCACCGTTTTCGTCAAGGTCGTATACCTTTCGGGCTTTTGGGAGCCACCTGCCGTGTTCATCCATCGCTCGGAGCGTCAGCAGAATGTGGGCGTGTGGGTTGCCATCTCCTTTGTCGTGGATGGCAAAGTCAGCAATCATACCCTTGGAAACAAACTGCTCATTGCAAAATTCTTTGAGCATGGGAAGATACTGGTCTTTCGGAACTTCTCTTGGA
>ENA-OZGS01000495-OZGS01000495.1-human-gut-metagenome-genome-assembly--contig:-NODE-495-length-11875-cov-9.200254_pt1 | contig 11875 bp, 10 predicted proteins | sample MGYA00245121_ERZ653667 | MGnify/ENA primary metagenome ERZ653667 (study PRJEB26926, sample SAMN06165248) | human gut metagenome | biome: ENVO:00009003; feature: ENVO:2100002; material: ENVO:00002003...
GAGATAGGCTCCGGTCTCGTGGGCTCGGAGATGTGTATAAGAGACAGGGCATGATCTACGCCTTTCTGGAGGACTACACGGGTGACCGGGTGTGTTCCAAGCAGCTCTATGCGGAGGCACTGGGCAACACCAACATCCCGGCAGAGTGGGAGACCCGCGCCATCTGCGAGATCATGAACACCGGCATTTCGCGCGGCGATATCCAAGGCTGGCAGGCTCATAAAACCGCCAAGCGTTACCCGAAGTACGGCGTTCAGAAAGGCTGGGAGCGCGTAATCAGCCCCGAAACCGGGGCTGAAAATTTCTCCGAAATAACGGATGCGGAAGCCCAGCAACTGGGCTTTCCCTTCTGATGGACAGCGGTTACACGGTCAGTTACAGATTTGGTTACACCTCAGTTACGGCGCAAAAGCCGCATGACCGCTGCGTTTTCCTCTTTCTGTAACCATGTAACCTTAAAAGAATAAGAAAAAGTATAAAGCGCACCGAATGCCCTGCGTACAGAAAAAGAGAGTTTTCCTGCCCGGTTACAGGTGTTCGGTTACAAGGAATTGGAGGTCTGCCTATGAAGGATGTCCCGATTTGGGAAAAGAGCAATTTGACGCTGGAAGAAGCTGCGGCTTACTCCGGCATTGGCATTAACAAGCTGCGTGAAATTACGAATGAAGATAAGTGCAAATTCGTACTCTGGGTGGGAAACAAGCGTCTGATCAAACGACGCCTGTTCGATTGCTTTGTCGAGCAAGCATATTCTATTTGAGAGGCTGCCAAAGGCTGCAAATGTGAAACCGTCCTTTTCTCATTCGCTGCGGGTGGAAATCGCATGGCTGATGTGGTATACTGACACTGACCTTATGGATGCGCTTTTCACAGAAAGGAGCTTCTAAATGCCTGAAAAGCGCAAGGATAGCAAGGGCCGTGTTTTGAAGGATGGCGAAAGCCAGAGAGCAAACGGCACCTACGACTATCGTTATACCGATATCCACAAGAAACGGCGTTGTATTTACGCTAAATCCCTGACAGAGCTGCGGAAAAAAGAGGAAGAACTGTGGCGCGATCTGGCAGACGGCATCGACTACGCCGCCGGAGAGATGACGGTGGCTGATCTGGTTGACCGCTATATGAACCTGAAACGTGGGTTGAAACCCAATTCACTTCGGTCGTACAACACAGCGGTCAAGCGGATTCATGCTGACCCTTTCGGGCAAAAAGCCATCAAAACGGTAAAATTGTCCGATGCGAAAGGCTGGTTCGTGTTTCTGCATGACAGCGGTTTCAAGCAAAACACCATAGGAATCCTGCAAAGCGTTGTCAGACCGGCGTTTGAGATGGCGGTGGAGGATGACATCATCCGCAAGAATCCATTCAAGTTCAAGCTGTCGGACGTTGTGCCGAAGGACGCTTATGTGCGCAATGCCCTGACCAGAGAACAGCAGGAGAAATATCTGCAATTCGTTCAAGACTATGGCGGCAACTATTATGATGATATCGTCATTCTTATGGGAACCGGCTTGCGTGTGAGTGAGTTGTATGGCCTGACACGAGCAGATATCGACTTTGAACGGCACTGTATCCATGTCCGGCGGCAGCTTTGCCGGACGGCTGAAAAGCCCTACTTTGTCACACCGCCGAAAACAAAAAGCGGTATCCGCAATGTTCCCATGACAGATACCGTTTGTGCAGCGTTGCGGCGTGTAGTAAAAGCCAGAGCGTCCACGAAAGTGGAAGCGCTGGTGGATGGTTGCAGCGGATTCCTCTTTCTGGACAAGTCCGGAATGCCGAAGGTGGCAATGCACTTGGAAAACTATATGCGTGGCGTGCAGGGAAAGTTTGAGAAGGCGTACGGCAAACCTGTTCCGCGCATTACACCTCATGTGCTGCGACACACCTTCTGCACCAATGTTCAGCAGGCCGGGCTGGATGTAAAAAGCCTGCAATACCTGATGGGGCACTCCAATGCCAGTGTGACGTTGGATGTCTACACGCACAGCAGCTTTGAATCGGTTGAAAGAGCCTTTGAACAGATCGCCGGCAACCTGTGATTTTCGACGCATGAAGCGGAATTGCTTACGCCGGAACTTACGCCAAAACTTACGCCAATCACCCGGTAAGTGGCGTAGATTTGCGTAGAAAAGCGTGGATCGTGCAAAAACGGAGAATCTGGAAAAATCGGCTTGTGGCCTTGATAATTCTACAAAAGTCTACGTTTCCCGATATTCGTGATTCGGCTCCAAAAGTGTGGTTTGGAAGGGCGGCATGTACTAAGCCGCAGCCTTTCCCAAAACGCGCATACTGTTTCAGTATCTGAGGCAGAGCTTCTTCGGAGGCTCTGCCTCTTTTGTGTACCGTCCCTCTTTTCTGCCCATACTACCGGGCAGGGAAGGGGGGCTTTTTATGTCAGGCCGGAGAGTGCTTGCGCTGTACGGGGCGCTGCTGCTGGGGTTTGCGGCGGTGGTCTGCAGGTTGTACTGGCTCTGCTCGAACACGGAGTACGCCGTGCGGGCGGCGGCGCAGAGCGAAGCGGTCCTCCGCCTGCCTGCGGCGCGGGGAAACTTTTACGACTGCGACGGTCTGCCGCTGACGGGCATCTCTCAGCGCTGGCTGGCCCTCTGCTTCCCGGGTGAGGGCAGCTACGCGCGGCTCTACCCCTATGCGGACGCCGACGGGCAGGCCAGGCTTTACCGGGAGCGGAATACTTCCCGACCCTTTCTGCTGGACGTGGTGCAGGATGTAAGTGGACTGGGCGTGCGGTGCTATGCCGTTCCCCGGCGGTACGCCGCTGCCCCGCTGGCAGAACAGCTCATCGGCTACCTGGACAGCGAGGGCCACGGCGCAGCGGGCCTTGAGGCTGCGCTGGACGATGTTCTTTACACCGGCGAGCGGGATACACTGCACTGTGCGGTCACAGCGCAGGGACGGCTGCAGCGGGGCAGTGAGCCGATTTTAGAAAAAGCAGACTCTGCCCCGCAGGGTGTGCGGCTGACCCTCTCCCGCAGCATCCAGAGGGCCGCAGAAGGGGTGGCGGCGGAGAGCATGGCCACCGGGTGCATCCTTATTATAGATGTAAGCAGCGGCAAGGTGCGGGCCTGCGTGAGCCTGCCGGGTTTTGATGCGGCCAATGTGGGCGAGAGTCTGACTGCCCCGGGCAGCCCGCTTCTGAACCGTACTTTTTCGGCCTATGCGGTGGGCTCGGTGTTCAAACCGGTGCTGGCCGCAGCGGCGCTGGAAGCCGGAGAAGGGGACTTCATCCGGGAGTGTCCCGGCTACGACGCCCTGAACGGTCAGGTCTACCGCTGTGCCGGAAGCGTACCTCACGGCCTCGTGGGGCTGGACGGCGCTCTGGAAAAGAGCTGCAACGGCTACTTTATCGAGCTGGGGCGGGAATTGGGGCCGGAGCGTGTCCGGAAGATGGCGGCAGCGCTGGGCTTCGGGAAGGGACAGGACATTGCAGACGGCCTCCGGTCAGCTTCTGGCGTTCTGCCCGAAGCAGAGACACTCGAAAACGAGGGGCAGTTTGCCAACTTCTGCTTCGGACAGGGGAAGCTTCTGGCGACGCCCTTACAGGTGGCCGGGATGATGAACACCATTGCGGCGGGAGGCGTCTACCACACCCCGCTTTTCGTGGAGTGTACCGTGGACGAGACGACGGGCGAAGAGCTCATGCCGCTGGCACATAGCTCGTCCCGGTGGGTGTTCGCGGAGCAGACGGCGGAAAAGCTGCAAAAGCTGCTGGCGGGCGTCGTGGCAGAGGGAACGGGCCAGCAGGCCGCCCCCTCCGAGGGGACTGCCGCCGGAAAGACCGGCACCGCCCAGACCGGCCAGTTCCGGGATGGCGAAGAGCTGAAAAATTACTGGTTCGCCGGTTTTTACCCGGCAGAAAAGCCCCGCTGGACCATCGTGGTGATGCAGGACGCTCAGACAGAGCCGGAAGTGTCCAGCGCAGCCATCTTTGCCCGCTTGTGCGACGCACTGAGTGCCGGGGCGTGAATGGTTTTGCTTTTTTGCTTGCTTTTTTGGCCGAGGTATGTTACTATATACTTGTATTTATATGTTTGTTATCCAAATTTAACAATAAAAGGAGCGTTTTCATCCATGGCAGTCATTGAAATCGTCGGCGGCGTCATTCTGCTCGTCGTCTCGGTGGTCATCTTTGCCCTCACCCTGATGCAGCACACCCATGGTCAGGGTCTGGCTGGTGTCATCAACGGCAGCGCTTACGGCGCAAACAACGCCCGTCTGACCCCTGCGGACCAGATGCTGGCAAAGGTGACCCGCATCGCCGGTATCATCTTCTTTGTGGTGGCCATCCTGGCCTGCGTGTTCGCAAGCCGTCTGGCCTGAGTATGCGCCCGCAGCCCCGTGATGAAAGCGGGGCTGTTTTTGTGTCTATATGTTGTTATAAAAGAGATAAGAGGGAAGAAGCCGCGCCCCGGTGGAGGGCGGGCTATGGTAGTTAAGGAGAAAGAAAATTTATGTCAATGCGCGATAAAATCGAACATGCCATCCAGAACCAGCCCTGCACCGTCAAAGAGCTGAAGCAGAAGTTCGGCGGCGAGCGCGGCGCAGACCGCAAGGTGATGGAAGCTCTGGACGAACTGGTGCGAGAGGCTGTCGTCTGCCAGCGTCAGGGCGTGTTCTTTACCGTCCGCTCCGGCCGTGCCGACAAGGCTCTGCTGTGCAAGGTGGTCAAGCTGGGCAAGAATTTTGCCTTCGTCATGCTGGAGGACGGCACCAGCGACATCTTCATCCCCGGCCGCTTCACCAAGGGCGCAATGCCCGGCGACGACGTGCTGGTGGAGAAATTCGAGCATCCCCGTGTGGAGGGCAGCGACGAGGGCGCTATCCTCGCCATCCTGACCGAGAAAAACGACCTGGTCGGCACTGTGCGCCGGGTCGAGGGCCGTCTGCGCTTCGTGCCGGACGACTGCCCGGCCATCACCATGCCTCTGGCCCGCGACTGCGAGGGCGGCGCAAAGGACGGCGACAAGGTAGCCGTCGAGATCCTGAACCGCGGCAACCGTCAGGAAGACCACCGCGTGGGCGTCGCCATGCGCTTCGGCAGCTCCGACGAGGCCAAGCGCTGCGCCAAGGCTCTGCTTTACGCAAAGGACATCCGCACCCGCTTCCCGGATAAAGTCCGGGATGAGGCCAAGAAGTTCGAGGGCGCAGAGGTCTCTGAGAAGGACTGCGAGGGCCGCATGGACCTGCGCGCCCTGCCCATCTTCACCATCGACAGTGCCGAGACCAAGGACATCGACGATGCCATCAGCCTGACCCGCACCTCTGACGGCGGCTTTGAGCTGGGCGTCCACATCGCCGACGTCTCCAACTACGTCAAGCCCGGCACCGAGCTGGACAACGAGGCGTTCAGCCGCGCAACCAGCGTCTATTATGCAGATCAGGTCGTTCCGATGCTGCCCAAGGCCCTGTCCAACGGCATCTGCAGCCTGAACGAGAACGAGCTGCGTCTGGCTTTCTCCTGCCTGATGCGTCTGGACAAGGAGGGTAATCTGACGGATTACCGCTTCGTCAAGTCCATCATCCGCAGCCGCGTCAAGGGTGTCTACTCCGAGATCAACGCCCTGCTGGCCGGTACTGCCGACGCCGAGATCAAGGCAAAGTATGCCGACGTCATCGACCAGCTGCCCGCTATGAAGGAGCTGTACGGCCACCGCGCCCGCCTGCGCAAGGAGCGCGGCTGCATGGACATCGAGAGCGGCGAAGTCAAGCTCATCCTCGACGAGAATGGCCGCTGTATCGATGTCAAGAAGCGCACTTCCGGCGAGAGCGAGAGCATGATCGAGGAGTTCATGCTGCTGGCCAACCAGTGCGCTGCCCACTTTGCCCGCGTCAAGCAGATCCCCTTCGTCTACCGCGTCCATGAAGAGCCCAACGCCGAGAAGCTGGAGCGTCTGCACGCTCTGCTGCAGGCCTGCGGCATCAACGACCACTTTGCCAAGGACGTTCCCACTCCCAAGGAGCTGAGCGCCATCCTCGAGGGTGTGCGCGGCACCCCCTATGAGCAGATCATCAACACCGGCATGCTCCGCTGCATGTCCAAGGCTCTCTACGAAGAGAAGCCCAAGGGCCACTACGGTCTGGTGCTGAAGGATTATGCCCACTTCACCAGCCCCATCCGCCGTTACCCCGACCTGGCCATCCATCGCATCATGACCGATATGCTCAAGGGTACCGAGAAGGAGACCATGATCCTCCGCTACACCGATTTCGCAGAGCGCGCCTCCAAGCAGTCCAGCGAGCGTGAGGTCATCGCCATGCAGATCGAGCGGAAGGCCGAGGACTGCTATAAGGCCGAGTATGCCCGCCGCCATCTGGGCGAGTGCTACGAGGGTACCATCTCCGGCGTGACCCAGCGCGGCCTCTTCATCGAGCTGGACAACGGTGTGGAGGGCTTTGTGCCTGCCTCCAGCCTGACTCCCTCCGGCACCAGCCTGACCGAGGGCGTCCGCCTGACTGACCCCGCTTCCGGCAAGACCTGGAGCCTTGGCGACAAGATGATGATCACCATCGTCCGCGCCGACGTCAATCTGGGCAAGATCGACTTTGAAGTGGCTCCCGCCGCCAAAGCCTGAGGAGGGGAGAGTATGAGCATCCGTCATGCACTGCCTTCGGATGTGGACACACTGGCCGAAATCGAAGCTGCGTCCTATCCGTCCGCTGAGGGGGCATCCCGGCAGAGCATCGCCGGGCGTGTGACTGTCTACCCGGACTGTTTCTGGCTGCTGGACGAGGGCGGCGAGGTGAAAGCTTTCGTCAATGGCTTCGTCACCGATATGCCCGACCTCACCGATGAGATGTACGATGACCCCCATCTTCACACGCCGAAGGGTGCGTGGCAGATGATATTCAGCGTCGTCACCGCCCCGGCCCATCGGCACGAAGGCTGTGCCTCCCGTGTTCTGCGTCAGGTTTGCGCCGACGCGAAAGCCGCCGGGCGCAAGGGCATCGTGCTCACCTGCAAGGAACGGCTCATCGGCTTTTATGCGCAGTTCGGCTTCGTGGATGAGGGCGTTTCCGTCTCCACCCACGGCGATGTCGTCTGGCATCAGATGCGGCTGACATTCTGAGTCATCATAAAACTTTTTATCCGTCTCCGGTACGCCGGGGGCGGATTTTTTTCTATGCAAACCTGCCTGTATGACAAAAATTGCGGCAGTTGGGCGATTTTGTTTGTTGTAGGGCGGGAAGCGGCGGGGTATACTGATGCCAGAATCAAACAAACCGGGGCCGAACGTGCTGCCGGTACAGAACAAAATGGAGGTCACGTCTATGTATTATTCCAGTGGCAATTACGAAGCCTTTGCGAGGCCCCGCAAGCCCGAAGGCGTGGATCGCAAATCGGCTTATATCATCGGCAGCGGCCTGGCGGCCCTGACGGCAGCCTGCTATCTGGTGCGGGATGGCCAGATGAAGGGGGAGAGGGTACACGTTTTTGAAAAAGACCCCCTGCCCGGCGGTGCCTGCGACGGCTACAAGTACGACGTCGGCTATGTGATGCGGGGCGGCCGTGAGATGGACAACCACTTCGAGGTCATGTGGGATCTGCTCCGCTCCATCCCTTCGCTGGAAACGGAGGGAGCCAGTGTGCTGGACGAGTATTACTGGCTGAACAAGGCCGACCCCAACTATTCCCTCTGCCGCGCTACCGTGAACCGGGGCGAGGACGCCCACACCGACGGCAAGTTCGGCCTGTCGGATAAGGGCGCGATGGAGATCATGAAGCTCTTCTTCACCCCCGACGAGCAGCTTGAGGACAAAAAGATCACCGACTTTTTTGACGATGAGGTGCTCAACTCCAACTTCTGGCTCTACTGGCGCACCATGTTCGCCTTTGAGAACTGGCACAGCGCCCTCGAGATGAAGCTCTACCTCAAGCGGTATATCCACCACATCGGCGGTCTGCCCGACTTCACGGCCCTCCGCTTCACCCGGTATAACCAGTACGAGTCCATCATCCTGCCCATGGTCACCTACCTGAAAGACCACGGCGTCCAGTTCTACTACGACACAAAGGTCGTGGACGTCCAGTTCAGCCTCGAGCCGGGCAAAAAGCAGGCGGTGGGCATCACGGTAGACCACAAGGGCGCGGTGGAGACCATCGACCTCACCGAGGACGACCTGCTCTTTATCACCAACGGCGGCTGCGTGGAGAGCTGCACCGTCGGCGCACAGAACAAGGCCACGGGCTTCGACCCCACCATCAAGCCGGGCAACGGCTGGGACCTCTGGAAGCGCATCGCCGCGCTGGACGACTCCTTCGGCCACCCGGAAAAGTTCTGCAGCCAGCCGGAGCTGACCAACTGGGAAAGCGCCACCATCACGACGCTGGATGAGAAGATCCCCCAGTATATCCAGAAGATCTGCAAGCGTGACCCCTTCAGCGGCCGCACCGTCACCGGCGGCATCGTCACAGTGAAGGACTCTAAGTGGCTCATGAGCTGGACCCTGAACCGGCAGCAGCAGTTCCGCGCACAGCCCAAAGACCAGCTCTGCGTCTGGGTGTACGGCCTGTTCAGCGATAAGCCCGGCGATTACGTCAAAAAGCCCATGCGGGACTGCACCGGCCGGGAGATCTGCATGGAGTGGCTCTACCATCTGGGCGTGCCGGTGGAGGACATCGCAGAGCTTGCCGAGCACAGCGCCAACACCGTGCCGGTCATGATGCCCTATATCGATGCCTTCTTCATGCCCCGCGCGAAGGGCGACCGCCCCGACATCGTGCCGAAGGATGCGGTGAACTTTGCCTTCCTCGGTCAGTTCGCCGAGACCGGCCGGGACACCATCTTCACCACCGAATACTCCATGCGCACCGGCATGGAGGCCGTGTACCGGCTGCTGAACATTGACCGGGGCGTGCCGGAGGTCTGGGGCAGCACCTATGACGTCCGGGCGCTGGTGGATGCCTCGGTGAAGCTGCGGGACGGCCGGAAGCTCACGGACATGGAGCTGCCCCTTATGGGCCGCATCGCCCTGAAGGAGGCGCTGAAGAAGATCGAAGGCACCGACCTCGAGAAGTTCCTGCGCCAGTATAACGCTATCTGATAAGACGATATTTACGACGGAACAATACCGTCCAAAACAAAAGGCCGGGTGCTGTATGCCTGAGGCAGGAAACAGCACCCGGCCTTTTGTGCTGATTTGCGCGAGATTTCATAAAAAGTCGTACTCATAAAGAAAACTATTATGCAGAATGACCATCTTTGTGCTTGCTCTTTCGGCGGTTCTGTGGTAAGCTTAAAACAAAGAATGCGGCACAGCGGAAGAGAGGCTGTGCTGTAAAAATTGGTCTGGAACATAAAGGAGGTCCTTTTTGTGAAACACTTTATTTCTCGCCGCAATTTCCTGAAGGCTGCCGGTGTCACCGCCGCTGCTTCCGCCATGGCTGCTGCCGTTCCTCAGGCTTCGGCCGGTTTCCTGACGGGCAAGGATGCCGCTGTCACCATCCTGTACACCAACGATGTCCACACCTACATCGACAACAAGTCTCCCAAACTGACCTATGCCGCTATCGCTGCCATGAAGCAGGGCTACGTGGATGAGGGCAAGCCCGTCCTGCTGGTGGACGCAGGCGACCACATTCAGGGTACTGCCTACGGCTCCATGGACGACGGCGCTACCATCATCGAGCTGATGAACGAGGCTGGTTACGACATCGCTACTCTGGGCAACCACGAGTTCGACTACGGCATGGCCCGCGCGAAGGCCATCATCAAGGAAGCGGACTTCCCCTATGTCTCCTGCAACTGGGTGGACCTGCGCACCGGCCTGCGCGTCCTGCCCGCTGTCAAGCTGTTCCCCGCAGGCGGCAAGTGGATCGCATTCGTGGGCATCACGACCCCCGAGTCTTTCACAAAGTCCACTCCGGCTTACTTCATGAACGCCAAGCAGACCAAGTACATCTACGACATCCTGGGCGGTGACGACGGAAGGAAACTGTACGACGCCGTGCAGAAGGCCATCGACAAGGCCAAGACCCTGGGCGCAGACATCATCATCGGTCTGGGCCATCTGGGCGTTGACCCGTCCTCCTCTCCCTGGACCAGTGAGGAAGTCATTGCCAACACCACCGGCTTTGACGCCTTCATCGACGGCCACTCTCACACCGTCATGGAGAACAAACAGGTCTACGATGCAGCTGGCAAGGCTGTCACCCTGACCCAGACCGGCTCTTATCTGGCAAACGTCGGTAAGATGACCATCGCCGAGGACGGCGCGATCACCACCGAGCTCGTCTCCACCGCTGATGTCTCCGACGCCGCTGTGGCCGCTACCGCAGAAGCCTGGATCAACGATGTGGACGCTATGCTGGGCGAGCAGATCGCGACCACTGACATCAATTTCTACATCAACGACCCCGCTACCGGCAAGCGCCGCATCCGTATGGGCGAGACCAACCTCGGCGACTTCGTGGCCGACGGCATCTATACTTACTTCAATGAGGTCGAGCAGCTGGACTGCGACATCGCTATGATGAACGGCGGCGGCATCCGCACCGATGTGGACGCCGGCAAGTGGACCTTCAAGACCTGCAAGCAGGTCAGCCCCTTCGGCAACGTGGCCTGCCTGATGTCTGTTACCGGCAAGCAGATCCAGGATGCTCTGGAGTTCGGCGCCCGTTTCGTCGGCCCGGAGGGCAAGGAGAACGGCGGTTTCCTGCATGTTGCCGGTGCGACCTACGAGATCCACACCGACATCCCCAACACCGTCCTCACCGACGACAAGAATGTCTGGGTGGGCAGCGCCACCGGCACGCCCCGCGTCCAGAACGTGCGCATCTACAACAAGAAGACCGGCACTTACGAGCCGCTGGACCTGAACCGCACCTATGCGCTGGCCGGCATGAACTACACCCTGCGCAATCTGGGCGATGGCTTCGCCATGTTCGACGGCGCAGAACTCATCAAGGACTATGTCTCTGAGGACTACCTCGTCATGTCCACTTACGCCATGATCTTCGACGCTGTGAACGATGTGCCTGTCCTGAGCAGTGCCAACAGCCCGCTGGCAAGCTATCCGGGCTACCTGCTGAACTACGAGAATCCGTATGGCGCAGGCCGCATTCAGGTCGTTTGAGTTTTAGAAGAAAATCAGTAAGATAAACAGAAAGCCCCCTCTTCCATTCGGAAGAGGGGGCTTTCTGATGACTTATGCTTTTGCAAACAGCCCCTTCAGTGCCAGCGGCGTCACGATAGAGGACACGACGATGAGCAGGATGACGGCGGTGAAGTAGACGGGGTCCACCACACCGGCCCCGAGGCCCTTCTGGGCCACGATGAGGGCCACTTCGCCGCGGGTCATCATGCCGACGCCCACTTTGAGAGAGTCGCCCCAGCTGAACCGGCAGAGCTTCGCAGCCAGACCGCAGCCGATGATCTTGGTGAGCAGGGCGACGATCACGAAGCAGGCGCTGAACAGCAGGATGGTGGGCGTCAGGCCGCTGATGTCGGTCTTCAGGCCGATACTGACGAAGAAGACGGGGGAAAACAGCATATAGCCGCTGATGTCCACACGGCGCTCGATGTAGGGCGCATCTTCGAGGGAACAGAGCACGATGCCGGCAATATAAGCACCCGTGATGTCTGCGATGCCGAAGTACTGCTCCGCGATGTAGGCCATGGCAAAGCAGAACGCAAGGCTGACGATGGTGATGCGCTGGGTGTGGGGGTTGCGATGGTCCAGCCAGAGCATGGCCTTGTGGATGATGAGGCCGATGACGATGGCTGCGATGAAGAAGAGGACGGTGTCCATCAGCACATCGACGAGGCTGGTGTCTGTGCCGCCGCTGGCACCCAGCACACAGGTGAGCACCACGACTGTCTCTTATACACATCTCCGAGCCCACGAGACCGGAGCC
>ENA-OZGS01000498-OZGS01000498.1-human-gut-metagenome-genome-assembly--contig:-NODE-498-length-11832-cov-6.913645_pt1 | contig 11832 bp, 13 predicted proteins | sample MGYA00245121_ERZ653667 | MGnify/ENA primary metagenome ERZ653667 (study PRJEB26926, sample SAMN06165248) | human gut metagenome | biome: ENVO:00009003; feature: ENVO:2100002; material: ENVO:00002003...
GTCAGATGTGTATAAGAGACAGGGCAGAGCACCACTCTGGCCGTCGGGGCAGAGAACCCGGTCACCGGGGATCTCTATGTGCAAAAAGCCGGGGACGATGCCATTTATACCGTCAGCGGCAACAAAGCTGCCTGTTTCCAGCTGGATAAGGCCGGGCTTTTCGGCAGCTTCTGCCCCACTGGGCTCATAGCCTCGACCATTACACAGGTAGCCTACACGCTGGCAGACGGCACCTCCGTCACCCTGAACGCCGTCAGCGAGCCGACCGAAAGCGCCGACAGCGCTTCTTCCGCTGCCTACGAGACGGTGTGGCGGCTGGCCTCTGACCCCACTGCCAGCCTTGCACAGGATAAGGTGCAAAGCCTGCTGTCTGCTCTGTGCACCTATGCCACCGCCCAGACCACGGACGCAGACCTTGCTGCCTGCGGCTTTGATGCACCGGTATTCACCGCCGTAGTCACCAGCGAGGACGGCTCCACCGTGCAGCTGGCCTACGCCTGCGGCACGGACGGGTGGTATTTGCAGGTGGAAGGGGATACTTCGGTATACACGGTGGACACAAGCACTGTACAGGCGCTTCTGCTGACCGAAAACGACCTGAAAACGCAGGAATAATTGCTTTGATACGCTGCACCGAAACCAAGGTGCAGCGTATATTTTTTTGCAGCTTTTTATAAAGTTGCGGCAAACATCGGCAGAGTGATTGACAATCCGACTGTGATTGTTTATTATAAACCGTGACAGGGTAAGTCTGCCGCGCAAGATCATGCTTCTGTGCGGGGCGGAGCATCCCTTATACGCAAAAAAGATGGGGCAGGTTCCCTGTCTTTTTTCGTATCTGAGAACAAGGAGGATAACATATAAAATGGACAACTCGGTGGTCGTTTCACTGCGGGATATCGTAGTGGAATTTGATGGACAGCGCATTCTGGATGGGCTGAATCTGGATATCCATGACAAGGAGTTCGTGACGCTGCTCGGTTCCTCCGGCTGCGGCAAAACCACCACCCTGCGCCTGATCGCAGGCTTTCTGGAGCCAAACGCCGGTAAGGTGCTGCTGAAAGGGAAGGACATTACCGGTGTGCCGCCCTACAAGCGCCCGGTGAATACCGTGTTTCAGAAATACGCGCTGTTCCCGCACCTGAATGTGTTCGAGAACGTGGCCTTTGGTCTGCGGCTCAAAAAGCTGGACGAGGACACCATCCGCCGCAAGGTGCGCGATATGCTGGAGGTCGTGGGCTTAAAGGGCTTCGAGCGCCGCAGCATCAGCCAGATGTCCGGCGGTCAGCAGCAGCGCGTGGCCATTGCCCGCAGTCTGGTCAACGAGCCGGAGATTTTGCTGCTGGACGAGCCGCTGGGCGCACTGGACCTGAAGCTGCGCAAGGAGATGCAGCTGGAGCTCAAGCGCCTGCAGCGCGAGATGAACATCACCTTTATCTATGTCACCCACGATCAGGAGGAAGCGCTTACCATGTCCGATACCGTCGTGGTCATGAACGGCGGCAAGGTGCAGCAGATCGGTACCCCAGAGGATATCTATAACGAACCGAAAAACGCCTTTGTGGCGGACTTTATCGGTGATTCCAACATCGTGGACGGCGTGATGCACAAGGACTTTCTGGTGTCCTTCTCCGGCGTGGACTTCCCCTGCGTGGACCGCGGCTTTGCCCGGGAACAGAGTGTGCAGGTGGTGGTGCGCCCGGAGGATATCGAGGTGGTATCCCCGGTGGAAGGTCAGCTTGTGGGCGTGGTGAACGATGTCATCTTCAAGGGTGTGCACTTTGAGATGCACGTGGAGTGCGAGGGCCGCGAGTGGCTGATCCACTCCACCCGCGCCTGCACCCCCGGTGAGACCATTGGTATGCGCATCGGCCCCAACGAGATCCATATCATGGCGCGGAGCGAGGGGTGATGTGCCATGAAGATCTATGATAAAAAGCTGGCCTATCCGTACTTTGTATGGATGGTGCTGTTTACCGTTGTGCCTCTGTTCATTGTGGTGTACTACGCCATGACCGATGCCGAGGGCAACTTTACCCTGAATAACCTCACCTCCATCAGCGGCTACGGTTCGGTGTTTGCCCGCAGCCTGCTGCTGGCGCTTATTGCAACCGTTATCTGTCTGGTCATCGCCTTCCCGGTGGGGTATTTCCTGTCCCGCCTGCGGGTGAACAAGCAGCACATCATGCTTATGCTGGTCATGCTGCCCATGTGGATGAACTTTTTGCTGCGTACCTACGCATGGATGGGTCTGCTCAGCGTCAATGGCCCGGTGAATACCCTACTGGGCTTTATCGGCCTTGGCCCCTATACCATGCTCAACACCTCCGGCGCGGTGGTACTGGGCATGGTGTATAACTATGTGCCCTACATGATTTTGCCACTGTACACCAGTATGACCAAGATCGACCAGAGCCTTGTGGAAGCTGCGCAGGATCTTGGCGCCAACACCACCAAGACCCTTGTGCGGGTGCTTATCCCCATGAGCGTGCCGGGCATCAGCACCGGCATCACCATGGTGTTCGTGCCGGCGGTGTCTACCTTTGTCATCAGCCGTATGCTGGGCGGCGGCTCTAACCTGCTGATCGGCGATTTGATCGAGATGCAGTTTCTGGGCAACAGCTACAACCTGAACGTCGGCTCCGCCATGAGTTTGGTACTGATGATCATCGTACTGCTGTGCATGAGCTTTACATCCAGCTTTGACGAGGATGAAATGGAGGGCGTGTCCTGATGAAAACAAAACATCTGCGCCTGATGCAGCGGGTCTACATCATCCTGTTCTTCTGCTTCATGTACCTGCCCATTGCCTACATGATCGTGTTCAGCTTCAACCAGAGCAAGGGCTACTCGCTGTTCACCGGCGTTACCTTTAAATGGTACCGCAGCCTGTTCACGAATGCGTCCATCCTCCACGCGCTGTGGGTGTCCGTTGAGGTGGCCATCCTGTCTGCCATCATCGCTACGGTGCTGGGCACGGCAGCCAGCCTTGGCATTGCCTCCATGAGCCGCAAAAGCCGCCTGCTGGTGACCAACATCACCTATATCCCGGTGGTCAACCCGGAGATCATCACCGGTATCTCCCTGATGCTGCTGTTCGTGGCCTACCAGCGCTTTGCCACGCAGTCCGCATGGCTGCCGGACAACATCATGGGGCTGCCCACGCTGCTCATTGCGCATATCGCGTTTAACGTGCCCTACGTTATCTTCAACGTGAGCCCAAAGCTGAAGCAGCTGGATATCAAGCTGTACGAAGCAGCGCTGGATCTGGGCTGTGATCCCCGGCAGGCCTTCTTCAAGGTCATTCTGCCGGAGATCAGTCCCGCTATCCTGTCGGCCTTCCTCATCTGCCTGACCTATTCCATCGATGATTTCATGATCTCCTACTTCAACTGCGGCACGGTAGAGACCCTGCCCATTGCCATCTATTCCATGACCCGCAAAAAGGTCAGCCCGGAGATCTACGCGCTGTCTACCATCATGTTTGTGGTCATCCTCAGCGTCATTCTGGTGTCCAACGCCATGGAGAGCCGCAGCTACCGCAAGGATCAGAAAACGCTGCGAAAGGAGGGCGCATGATGAAACGCATTGCTGCATTGCTGCTGACGCTGGCTGTGGCGCTGTGCACCGCATTGCCGGTGTTTGCCGCCGGTACTATTGAGGTGACCGAGGATGTCTCGGTGTCGGACGATTACGACTGGACCCGCTTCAAGGGGCAGAACGTCACCCTGAACGTCTACAACTGGGGCGAGTACATCTCCAACGGCTCGGATGACAGCGTGGACGTGGTGGCCGCCTTTGAAAAGCTGACCGGCATCAAGGTGAACTACACTACCTTCGACTCCAACGAGTCCCTGTACGCCAAACTCAAGTCCGGCGCAGCCAACTACGATGTGATCATCCCCTCCGACTACATGGTGGCAAAGATGATCAACGAGGGGATGCTTGCACCCCTTGACTACGACAATATCCCCAATTTCCAAAAGATCGATGCAGGCTACCGCAACCCGGACTATGACCCTCAGAACGCCTACACCGTGCCCTATATGCTGTGCACCACCGGCATCATCTACAACACTACCATGGTAGACGAAGCCCCCACCTGTTGGGCAGACCTGTGGGACGAGCAGTATGCGGGCAACATTCTGATGTTCAACAACAGCCGCGATGCCTACGCTATCGCTGCGTTCAAGAGCGGCCACAGCATCAACCCTGCCAACCCGGAAGAGGTGGACGAGGTGGTGGAGCAGCTCAAGGCACAGAAGCCGCTGGTGCAGGCCTACGTCATGGACGAGATCTTTGATAAGATGATCGGCGGCGAGGCAGCTATCGGCGTGTACTACTCCGGCGATGCCATTACCATGATCGATGATAACCCGGACTTGGCTTGGGTGTTCCCGGAGGAGGGCAGTGTGCTTTCGGTGGACTGCATGGCTGTGCCCGCCGCCAGCGAGCACAAGGAAGCCGCCGAGATGTTCATCAACTTCATGTGCGAGACCGACATCGGCAAGGCCAACAGCGAGTACATCGGCTACACCACCCCCATGCACGATGTATGGGAGGTACTGGACGAGGATCTGAAAACCAGCGAGATCGCCTATCCGTCTGAGGAGGACGCCGCCCGCGAGAAGGTGTTCACCGCCCTGAGCGATGAGGTAAACAGCGAGCTGGACCTGAAGTGGAGCGAGATGAAGAGCTACGACGAGGGCGGCGGCAGCTATCTGTTTTTGCTGTTGCTGCTGGCTATGCTGGCGCTGGCCTGCTTCAATATCTGGCGCAAAGTGCGCAGAAAGACCCGCAATCAGTATTGATCGTTCAACCAAGGCTGCCGTCCCGGACGTGGTGCGGCGGCCTTTTTCCGATAGGAGGGAAAGACTATGGAACAGTTTTATTATGAAGGCACCGCCGTGGTAGAAAATGCCGATGCAGACTGCCACAGCCTGCTCAAGGCCAGTGCCCTGCTGCGCTATGTGGAGCAGATCTCCACCATGCACGCCCGCCACTTTGGCATGGACGATAAGTTCTTTGAGGATCACGGCGTAGCGTTTCTGGTGGGCAAGCAGGCGCTGCGGTTCAGCCGCGTGCCCCGCCGTGGCGAGACTTTGACCCTTTGCTCCCGCTCAGAAAAGGCTCTCCACGGCTCTATCAAGCGCATCACCACACTTACGGACGAAGCCGGACAGGAGGTAGCCATGGTGGACAGCCGCTGGATCATGTCCAGCCTTGAGGATGGGCACATCCTGCGCCAGCCGGGCTGGACGGTAGAGGGATACTGGAACGAGACGGTGAAAGAGGAGCTGCCCCTTTTGCTGCATAAGCGCCGGGACAGCCTGACCAGTGCCGGCCTGTTTACGGCGCGCTACTCCCAGTGCGACCTGCACTACCACATCAACAACGCTTTTTATCTGGATATCGTTTGTGACGCGCTGCCGCTGGAGATCATGCGCAATCATGTTGTGAAGTTCGCTTCCATCAACTATCACCGCGAAGTCCCCATGGGACAGCAGGTGGAGGTGTTCTACGCGCCTTCGGATGATGGCTGGTACTTTATTGCCAAGCGCGCGGACAAAACGGCTTTCGAGTGCTATCTGGAACTGGAGCCGGTCAAACAGTAAGTGCCCGGAGGAAAAATGCCTATGTCCAAGACCAAGGAACTTTTTTGCACCTTTTTCAAGATCGGTGCCTTTACCTTTGGCGGCGGCTACGCCATGGTGGCGCTGCTGGAGCACGAATTTGTAGAGGAAAAACGCTGGCTTACCCGGGAGGAGTTTCTGGATATGGTCGCCATTGCCGAGTCCACCCCCGGCCCTGTGGCGGTAAACAGCGCCACCTACATCGGCTATAAGCTGGCCGGGGTAGCCGGTGCGGCGGCCTCCACCCTTGCGGTGTGCCTGCCGTCCTTTGCAGTCATCTACCTTATTTCACTCTTCTTCGACCGCTTTTTGCAGCTGACGGTGGTAGCCAATGCCTTTAAAGGCATACAGGCCTGCGTCATCTACCTGATCCTATCCGCAGGGGTCAAGATGCTCAAAAATCTGCAGCGCACCCCCTTCAACACGGCAGTGGTGGCGGTGGTGCTGGCGGCCATGGTGGGCTGCTCTGTGCTGGCGGTAAAGTTTTCCTCCATCTGCTGCATCCTGTTTTGCGGCGCAGCCGGGGTGCTGGCCTACGCAGTGGGTCAGGGGAAGAAAGGCGGCACAAAATGATCTTGCTGGAGCTGTTCTGGAACTTCCTTGTCATCGGCGCGGTGTCCTTTGGCGGCGGCTACGGCATGATCTCGCTGGTGCGGGAAACGGTGCTGGGGCACGGCTGGCTGACCGAGAGCGAATTTCTCAGCTTTATCGCGGTGTCAGAGTCCACCCCCGGCCCGCTGGCGGTGAACATGGCTACCTTTATCGGCGCTTCGCAGGCGGGACTGGCAGGTTCCTTTGCGGCAACGGTGGGGGTGGTGCTGCCCTCCTTTGTCATCATTCTGCTCATCGCGGCGGCGCTGCACAGCCTGATGAAGTATGCCGGGGTCAACGCCTTTCTGGCCGGGGTGCGCCCCTGCGTGGTGGCTATGATCTTGGCTACCGCCTGCACCATGGGGCTTTCCACGCTGGGGGGCTTTACCACCCTTGCCGGCGGCTTTGCCCCGAATGTGCGTGCGCTGGCGGTGTTTGCCCTTTTAAGCATTTTGCATTTTGCCTATAAAAAGAAAACGCAGAAAGCACCGTCCCCCATCGGGATGATCCTGCTTTCTGCGGTGCTGGGTGCGGTGCTGTGGAGCATCTGACCCGGCAAGAAAGGATACTGCAATGAACATTACCGTGTATCTGGGCGCAAACCTTGGCAACGACCCTGCACTGCCACAGGCTGTGCAGCAGCTGGGACGCTGGATCGGCGAAAGCGGCAACGCGCTGGTGTACGGCGGCAGCAAAAGCGGCCTGATGGGCATTTTAGCCGACAGTGTGCTGGCCGCAGGCGGCAGGGTGACCGGCGTAGAGCCCAAGTGCTTTCTGGACGCAGAGCTGCAGCACGAGGGGCTGACCGAACTGATCGTGACCGAGGATATGCCCGCCCGCAAGACCAAAATGATCGAGCTGGGCGATGCTTTTATTGCATTCCCCGGCGGCACCGGCACGCTGGAGGAGATCACCGAGGTCATCAGCAAGCTGTCTCTGGGACAGCTGAACGCGCCCTGCATCCTCTACGATCTGAACGGCTACTACCAGCCCCTGCACCAGCTTTTGCAGCAGATGATCGCCATGGGGCTTTCCACCACGGCGCGGCAGCGGAATATTACCTTTGCCGACGACCTTGCTCAGATCCGCGCAATTCTTGAAAAATGATACTGGGAAGCTTGCTTCTCAAACGTAAGGAGACTGCTGTACATGGCTTTGTGCGGCGGTCTTTTTTCATAAAATGGGATACCGGGGCGTCCGCGGACGCCCCGGTATCCCGAAAAAGAAAAAATCATTCCGCTGATTATGTCCATAGCGCACGCGGAGGGCATTTAAAATCTTTCTGCGCAACCAAAAAGGCCGCTGCACAAAACAATGTGCAACGGCCTTTTGCTATCCTGTTATGTACGCTGTGCGCGTTAAACTTAGGCGGCAGTGGTGGAAGCAGCCTCAGAAGAAGCAGCCTCGCTGACAGCAGCCTCAGAGGAAGCAGCCTCAGAGGAAGCAGCCTCGGAAGAAGCGGCCTCGCTGGAAGCAGCCTCAGAAGAAGCAGCCTCGGAAACAGCGGTGCTTGCGGAAGCAGCCTCAGAGGTGGAGGAAGCAGAAGCGGTAGAAGTACCACCGCAAGCGGTCATGCCAGCAGCCAGAGCCAGAGCAACAACAGCGATGCAAATATTCTTGAGTTTCATATCAATGATCTCCTTAGTCTTCTTGTAAATGTTTAGCAGCGGGCTTTCGGTAACACCTCACTGCGATGCTATATTCTAATCCGTTTTTGAAAAAAATCAAGAGGATTTTGGCCGAAAGTTATAATTCGTGTAAAGAATCTGCATAGTTGTCATAAACTTTCGCCAAATGTCAAAGACTTTTTGGTAAAAATAAAGCGTGGGATAGAGCCTGTACCGCCGGGTGGGAAGCACAATAATAGAAATAATTGAAAAAATGCTAATAAAATCCTTTTTATTGGACTGCAAATGTAGATAATAGAGGCATGGCGAGGGACGGACATCCCCGGAAAGCTGAACGACAAGAATATTTGTGGAGGATAATACAATGAAAGACTTTGATTTTGGCTACTTTGGCACCGGTGACGAGGGCTATGCCCAGTACATGACCGCATTCGAGCGCAATTTCAGCACGGACAGCACCGACAGCTTTACGTCCGATGACGCAGACTGCGATGCAGACAGCTGCGACAGCACTGAGGACGATTTCTGAGTCCGCACCCTTTTGCCCGTTTGCGCATACAAAGGGCAAAGGGGGAATGCGGCTTGAACCGGATCGTTTTCACACTTGGGATCTGGCTGTTCCCGGCGGCGTGTACCGCGCTGGGCGCAGCAGGGGTGTTTTTGCTGCGCAGGCAGGCAAGACCGGCTACCCGGCGCATCTTGTGCGGTATGGCGGCGGGCATCATGCTGGCGGCCAGCGTGTGGAGCCTGCTGCTGCCGGCCATTGCCCGGTCGCAGGGCAGGGCAGCGTGGGTGCCCCCGGCGCTGGGGCTTATTTTAGGCGCTGTGGGGCTTTTACGGCTGGAGGACGCCGCCGGGCAGCTGCTTGCGGGCGGCCCCGGGCATTGCGGGCGCATGGTGCTGGCGGTCACCCTGCACAACCTGCCGGAGGGCATGGTGGTGGGGCTGGCTGCGGCGCTGGCACTGCACGGGGACGCGGATGCCGTAAGCGGCGCGCTGGCGCTGAGCCTCGGCATCGGCTTGCAGAATATCCCGGAGGGTGCGGCGGTCAGTCTGCCGCTGACCCAGAGCGGGCGCACCCGGGGGCAGTCCTTTGCCGCCGGTGCAGCCTCCGGGCTGGTGGAGCCCTTGGGCGCGGTGCTGGCCTTTGTGCTGGCCGAGTGGGTAGGCGCAGCGCTGCCATGGCTCATGAGCGCCGCAGCGGGCTGTATGGTGTGTGTGACCGCACAGGAGATGATCCCTGAGGCGGTGGAACCGGATGAAGTGGCCGGTGTCATCAGCATCGTGTTGGGATTTGCCCTGATGATGGCACTGGATGTGGCCCTGTGATATAGTAAAAGCAACACCGGACAGACCTTTTCGGCCTGTCCGGTGTTGCTTTTATGCAAAAAGGATTTATACCGTCTGCGGCTGCTTCTGGTGCAGCTTACGCCGCACCACCAGCAGGCAGGTCAGGTGAACCAGCGCGGTCAGCGCCCAGCTGATGGGGTAGCTGATGTACAGCATAAAGGGGGTACGGTTCAGCTGGAAAATCGTTGCGATCCAAACCAGCCGCAGCGCACACACGCCGATAAGGCTTACCACCATGGGCAATACGCTGTAGCCCAGCCCGCGCAGGCTGCTGGCCAGCACGTCCATAATGCCGCATAGCAGGTAAAAGCCGCAGATCAGGCGCAGCCGCTCGGCACCGGTGGCAATGACCGCTGCGTCCGAGGAATAGAAGCGCAGCAGCTGATGTCCTGCCAGCGCTGCGCCGCCGCCCAGCACAAGGCCGGTGACCACCGCACACAGCAGGCAGTTGCGGATCACCCGGTCAAGGTTGTGGTACTTGCGTGCACCGATGTTCTGGCTGGTAAAGGTGACAGCGGCCTGTGCAAAGGCGTTCATGGCGGTGTACACAAAGCCCTCCAGATTGGAGGAGGCAGAGTTGCCCGCCACCACCATGGAGCCGAAGGAGTTGATGGAAGACTGGATGACCACATTGGAAAGGCTGAACACCGTGCTTTGCAGCCCGGCAGGCAGGCCGATGAGCAAAATCTGCTTCAGCGTCCCGGCGTGGAAGGCCAGCCGCCGCAGGTCCAGCCGCAGTGCGCCCTCCTCCCGGACGAGCATCCCGGTCACCAGCAGCGCGGACACGGTCTGGCTGATGATGGTGGCCAGTGCCACGCCTGCCACGCTCATGGAAAAGCCGATGACAAAGACCAGATTCAGCACCACGTTGATGGCACCGGCAGCGGCCAGACAGTACAGCGGGCGTTTGGTGTCGCCCACCGCCCGCAACAGCGCACTGCTGAAGTTGTACAGCATGGTCATGGGCATTCCAATAAAATAGATCTTCAGGTACAGGGTGGAAAGGCTGATCACGTCCTCCGGGCAGCTCATCAGCTCCAGCAGGCCGCGCGCAGCGCAAAAGCCCACCACCGCCAGCAGCACGCCGCTGACTAAGCCCAGCGCTACGGCGGTGTGCACCGTATCCTGCACGCCCTTTTCGTCCCGGGCGCCAAAGCACCGGGCTGCCACCACGTTGGCACCCAGCGAAAGCCCAACGAACAGGTTGACCAGCAGGTTGATCAGCGCGCCGTTGGAGCCCACGGCAGCCAGCGCCGTGCTGCCCGCAAAGCGCCCCACCACCACAACGTCGGCGGCGTTGAACAGCAATTGCAGAATACTGGATGCCGCCAGCGGCACGGAAAACAAGATGATCTTTTGCAGCATGGGTCCGCTGGTCAGGTCTGCGGAACGGCTGGTCATAGCCATGAACTATCTACCTCCTATAATAAGCCTTGTGTGAACATAGCAATTGCCTATTATAGCGCGATATTAGGTAAAAAACAAGAGGTAAAGCGCCCTGTTCTCTCCAAAAACGGCAAATATCTGCCGCTGGCCGCAGCCTGCAATTGAAAAATGCTGCCCATACTGCTATAATAAGGCGGTACACCCGTAGAAAACGGAGGAAGTTCTATTCATGTATCGAAATCGGATCAAACGACTGTTGGATATTATTCTGTCAGCCTGCGGCATTCTGTGCCTTTCGTGGCTGCTGCTGCTTCTGGCTGTTGCCATCAAGCTGGACTCGCCCGGGCCGGTATTTTTCCGGCAGAAGCGTGTGGGCATCGGCAAGCGGCATTTTCAGATCCTCAAGTTCCGCACCATGCGCATCGACACCCCGCACGATATGCCCACCCATCTGCTGCACGACCCAGAACAGTATATCACCCGCATGGGGCGCTTTCTGCGCAAGACCAGTCTGGACGAACTGCCCCAGCTGTGGAATATCCTTGTGGGGGATATGGCGGTCATCGGCCCGCGCCCGGCGCTGTGGAACCAGTACGACCTGCTGGCCGAGCGGGATAAATACGGCGCGAACGATGTGCGCCCGGGGCTGACCGGCTGGGCGCAGATCCATGGCCGGGACGAGCTGGAAATTGCCGAAAAGGCAAAGCTGGATGGCTGGTATGTGGAGCATATTAGCTTTGGGCTGGATGTGAAGTGCTTCTTTGGCACCATTACCGCCGTACTCAAGCATGACGGCGTGGTGGAGGGCGGCACCGGCACCCTGCATGATGAAAAATGATCTATTATATGGAGACACCGGAGCCTTAGCCGACGCTCCGGTGTCTCTATTTTTACAGAAAGCACAGCACAGACCGGCTGAAATTGGCATATCTCTTGATTTATCCCCTGAAAAGCGTATAATAAAACAGTACACAAGACGTTAAAGGAGGATTCCTGTATTATGGAACGCACCTATATCAATGAGGCTCAAAAGGCCATCGGCGGCACGGTGAAGGTGCAGGGCTTTATCGAGAACCTGCGCAACAGCAAGTATATGGCATTTATCGTGCTGAAGGATATTACCGGCAAGCTGCAGATCACGGTGGAAAAGGCCGACCACCCTGAGCTGGTGGATACCATCGACCAGCTCACCCCGGACTCTGTCATCACCGTCACCGGCAAGGTGATGGAGAACGACTACGTCA
>ENA-OZGS01000500-OZGS01000500.1-human-gut-metagenome-genome-assembly--contig:-NODE-500-length-11816-cov-4.439673_pt1 | contig 11816 bp, 12 predicted proteins | sample MGYA00245121_ERZ653667 | MGnify/ENA primary metagenome ERZ653667 (study PRJEB26926, sample SAMN06165248) | human gut metagenome | biome: ENVO:00009003; feature: ENVO:2100002; material: ENVO:00002003...
ACGAGATAGGCTCCGGTCTCGTGGGCTCGGAGATGTGTATAAGAGACAGCAACCATATGGTAAACCAGAGTACCAAATACCGGAACTTCCAGACACTTGCGGAAAATTTTATCTTTCTTTGTCGGCATCTGTTTCAGGACTCCCGGACTGACCGGATTGACCATCATGATCTTGTTGAACAGTTTTTCTTCATTGCGGCATGCCATAATAACAAAGGATCCTGAATAACCGCTGACGATCACATCGGTTTTCTCTCCGATCACATTTTTGATGAAATCGCAGATGCTCTGAACATATACATAATTTGTATAAGTCATACCTGGTTTCTCGGAACGTCCACAACCTGGAAGGTCTATGTTATACACGGTATGCTCCAGTGCAAGATCATCCTCTATCCTGCTCCATTCATATCCGGAACCGCCTGGAAGCATATCATGGATCAGAAGGATCGGGCTTCCTTTGCCTTTTCTTGTATAATAGATATCACCAAAACGCCAATGGTAATAATTTTTGCCATTTGTATCAAGCATTTCCTTCAGACCTGCTGATGCCGCAACCACTTTGTTCGCAATGTGGATGATAGCTGTTGTCGTTGTTGCCAGTGCTGCGAGAGTTATCAGTCGTTTACCGTGTTTATTCATGTTTTACCTCCCTTTTCATGTCTGAGTAGCCTTATTATACGACAAACAAAAAGGTTTTACAATCTATAACAAATAAAGAAGTTTCTGCACATCTTCCATTCTGGTTGCCCAGCTTGTGGCAAATCTGACTGCTGTATGAGAAGCATCTGTTTTTTCCCAGAAGCTGAACTGCACATCCTTTCGAAGTTCCTCCAACCGTGTATCCTCAAGGATAATAAACTGCTGATTTGTTGGAGAATCCAAAAGAAATCTATATCCTTTTTCCTGTAGACCTTTTTTCAGAACTGCTGCCGTTTCGATCGCGTTTCTGCCGATTTCTTTATAAAGCTCATCGGTAAAAAGTGCATCAAACTGCACTCCCACAAGCCTTCCTTTGGCAAGCAGTGCTCCATGCTGCTTTACTCTTGTAAGAAAATGCTTCGGCATGCTGTCTCCCGTGAATACAACTGCCTCACCGCAGAGTGCGCCTGCCTTGGTCCCACCAATATAAAATACATCGCAGAGTTCTGCAATATCCTGTAATGTCACATCTGTTTCTGCCGCGGCAATTCCATAGATCAGTCTTGCACCGTCAAGGTACAGGGGCATTTTGTATTCTCTGCATACGGCTGACAACTCTTCCAGTTCTTTTCTGGAATACAGGGTTCCATACTCTGTCGGATGAGAAATATAGACCATCCCCGGGAAAACCATATGCTCGTGGTTCTCATCTCCATAAAATCTCTCTGCCAGTTTCTGAAGATCTGCTGCACAGATCTTGCCATCCTTCTGTGGAAGTTCCAGAACTTTATGTCCGGTAAATTCGATTGCACCGGCCTCGTGTGTACTGACATGCCCCGTCTGAGCCGCTACAACGCCCTCATATGGCTGTAAAAGTGTGTCAATGACAATCTGATTGGTCTGCGTTCCTCCTGTCAGCAGAAAGACTTCTGCGTCCTCACAGCCGCAGGCCTTCTTAATCTTCTCCTTGGCTGACTCGCAGTAGTGATCCATGCCATAACCGGCAAGCTGCTCCATATTGGTGTCAATCAGGTGCTGAAGAATTTTTTCATGCGCACCTTCTGAATAATCATTTACAAAATATAACATCTCTGATTCCTCACTTTACAATAAAATCAGCTTTATTTTATCACTGCGCATTCTTTTGTGCCACCAGTAAATCGATAATTCTCGGATCTGTGTCCTCCCTGCCAGAAAAAACTGTATATTTCAATAACGCATCTGCATTCTTTTTGCCGATATATTTCTGTTTGATCGCATACTTTATAAGTTTCCAGTCATTTCGCTGTATAAGCCATTCCGTTATCGGATCTGTTTCTTCCCGAAGCTTATCCGGAACCGCATAGCGCATCAGACGCTTCATCCACTTTCCCGGCATGATCCTTTTTCTCGGATCCTCTTTTGATACCTGCGCCATGTACTGATGTATCGCTGCAAAATTTTTCTTCATGCCGGATCTCTGCCGGATTAGATCAAGGGTAAAGACTCCCTGTTCCATAAACTCTTCCACTCTGTCTGTCACATCATACGGACCATATCTGCACACCAGATTCATAAAATACGATACATGATTCTCTACATCTTCCAGATTCCATTCTTCTACATGTCCCCAGCCCAGTTTTGATCTTGGAATTTTCAGTTTCCGATTCCTCTTATAATCTATGATCCTATCCAGATAACCGATAAGTTTTCCCTGAATATCCTGTACTATTATACTGGCGGTTTCCGGTCCCATATATCGTTCAAACATCTTAAAAAAAGCAAAATTTTCTGTATGCATATATTTCTGCAAAACATAAAAACTTCTTTTGATCTGTCCGCCCTGTTTTTTCCTTTTAGCCAGCCATCTGAGATACGTCCGGAGTTCGCGCGCGCCTTCTTTTGGATCAGGATGGTTTTCCATATATCGCTGCAGTAATGGTTGATTTCGGCCTTCATAGATTGCTGACATTCTTACCAGATCTGTTACTTCCGGTATTGTTCTTATCATAAATTCTGTCAGTCCCTTTGTGGAAAGTGCAATTGCACATTCCAGTGCAGGACTTCTTCTGACGGGCTGTTTCTGTGCCAGTTTCCGAATCTGTCTTTTCTTTCCAGCTATAACTGCTTCCGTCAGACTGCCATCTACATAATAAAAACTGGCATCATCAAAAGAAGTTATTCTTGTTCTTTCTTTTGCATTCACAGCCTCGTAAGCATCCTGATCAATTACTTCAAAGCGGTCCTCTTCCATTTCCAGCTCCTTCTCATTGAGTTTTTACGGATTTCTCCACAGACTGCTGCTTATGCCCGGTCATTTCTTCTGTCAGCAGTTCAATGATCCAATCATCTGTTTCCACATTTTTCAGAGAAAAAGCATATTCCAGAAGTTTCCCTGCATTTTCTTTTCCGATATATTTCTGTTTGATCGCATACTTTATGAGTTTTCTGTCATTTTTCTTTATGATCCATTCTGTAATCGGATCTGTTTCTTCCCGAAGCTTATCCGGAACTGCGTAGTGCATCAGCCTCTTTGTCCATTTTTTCTGTATGATACTTTCCTTTTGTCTGCTCTCCGGCATCTCCACCTCATACTGATGCAATGCCACAAAGTTCTTTCTTACACCGGACTTTAATTTTATCATGTCCAGCACGTACACACCGTCATCCACGAAATCATAAACTTTATCCGAAACATCAACCGGACCATATTTCTGTGTCAGCAGCATAAAATACTGAACACAATTTATGGCATCTGGTTTATCCATATCATTCAGATCATCCCAGTTCAGGTTTATCCCGGAAAAACTGTAACCAGCCAGTTCATCTGTTATTTCTGATTCCAGATACTCAAGAAGTCTTCTCTGTATATCTCTGATGATCTGATCAGCATATCCGGATTCTCTCATCCAGTAGGTACGCAGAAATATTTTGAAAAACCGAAAATCTTCTGTATAACTATCCTTTTTCCGTACATACAGTCTTCTTTTTATTTTTTCTTTCCGCTTTTTCTTTCCATTCAGCCATTCCAGATATGCCCGAAGTTCTTCGTGTACCTCATCCTCATAATGATTTCTGATATATTGTCTTAACAGTGGAATATTCTGTGCCTCGTAAATAGCAGACAGCCGTACCTGATCTGCCAGATCTCTGCACTTTTTTATAAATTCCTCACTGTGTTTTTCATCCATAAAAGCAATGGTGCTCTCCAGTTCCGAACTCATGATAATGGTTCCGTCTTTTATATACTTTTCTATCCCATTCTGATCTTCATAGTTTGTTCCAGAGAATTTCAAGCCCATTTTTACTCCTGTCTGTCAGTCAACTCTTGTCATTTTCCTTTTATTCTATATACTTATGTAAAATTCTGCCTCTGACTGGATGACGCAGTTTGCGTAATGCTTTCGCTTCAATCTGCCTTATACGTTCTCTGGTTACGCCAAATTTCTGGCTAACTTCCTCCAGTGTATATTCTTTTCCATCTGTCAGCCCATATCTCAGCCTGAGGATTTCTTTTTCTCTCGGAGCCAGTGTATCCATCACCTGATCCAGTGCCTCAGCAGCTTTATGAATGTCTATTTCTTTCTCTACTTCTTCCATTTCTGTAATGAATTCTTCTGGCACGTCATTTGTATAGCAATTGCTTTCTTCTATGTAGTTTTCTGCAAAATACTGCTCCATGGATTCTTCCGGAATCATTGCATCCATAGCAATTTCTATCTCTTCTACTGACAGATTTGTTTCCTTCCGAAGAAGTTCAAATGCTTCCTTCTTCTCTGATTCTTTAAGATTTCCAGGTTTATATCCATTATCTCTCAGTTTACGGTATACTTTAAAGTAATTTCTTTTGTGATCAGGTGGATAATGCATTGTCTTCCTTGTTGTTTCCTGATTTCTGTCAAATCTGCTTATGATATAAGTGTGTGCATATTCCTCAAATATACCGCATCTGTCAATATTGTAGTTATTTGCTGCCACAACAAGCCCTATATGCGCTTCCGAAATTGCATCTATGATATTCATTTCGTTCTCTTCCGCTCTTTGTAAACCCAGTCTTACCGCATATCTCGTATACAGTTCTATAAGCCTTTCCGTTGCTTTTTTGTCCTTTTTTCTCAGCCCGGCTTCCAACTGCTGTATTTCCTCATCTTCCGGAAGTTCGATTTCTCTTACTTCGTCTATGAATTCTTCCATGGACGGATCCATTTCTACTACTTTTTTATAAATTTTTTCATAATCTACGTTTGCATATGGTCTGTAGCTGATATTACTTCTCAGTAACCTGTTCCTTTCTTTTTGAATAGTATTTATTAATTTTCGGGTTCCCTGTGCAAAAGCTGTTTGTATCTTATCTTTCTGCCAGCAGCAACTGAACAATTCGTGGATCTGTTTCTGTATTTTCCACAGTAGTTGCATACTCCAGAAGTTTGTCTGCATTTTCCTTCCCAATATATTTTTGTCTGATTGCGCGTTTTACAAGTTTCCAGTCATCTCTCTATATGATCCACTCTGTGACCGGATCGGTTTTCTCCCACAGTGTTTCCGAAACTGCATATCGCATCAGGCGTTTCAGCCATTTCCCACGCATGATTCCAGCCTTTGCATTATCCTTTGGCATCTTTACTTCATACTGGTTCAGCTTCACGAAGTTTTTTCTTATGCCAGATTTTAATCTTATCATATCCAGTGCAACGATCTCACCTGATATGATATCCTGTACTTCATCTGTGATATCAAGCGGTCCATATTTCTTTGTCAACAACATGAAACATCGGACACAATTTATAAATTTAGATTCTGTCATATCATCCAGATCATCCCAGTTCAGGTTTGTCCAAAAGATTTCACGCATCTCACCTTCTGCCATTATCGTTCTGCTCAGATAGTCCAGAAGTCGTCGCTGAATATCCCTTATGATTATTATGTCTGGCTCTCTTTCTATTTCAAAGGTTCGAACAAATAATTTAAAAAACCAGAAATTTTCGTTCTCGTTATATGCGTTCCATTCGTACAGCTTTCGTTCTATGCTTTTTTTGTCTTTTCTCCTGTTATTCAGCCATTCCAGATAAGTTCTCAGTTCCTGCAGATCCCGGCTACGGTGTGTTTTTATGTAATATTTCAGCAGGGTGGTATTCTGAGCCTCATAAATGGCAGATAACCGCACCTGTGATGCCAGTTCTCCGTATTCTTTTATAAATTTCTCAGTACGTTCTTCGTTCAGAAAAGCAATCGCACTTTCCAGTCCCGGACTCATTATGACTGGCTGTTCTTCCACAAATTTTTCAGTTTCAGCCTGATTGTTTAACAGAATCGCAGCCGTCAGTGGTCTTTCCACATAAAAGAAGGATCTTTCTCCCATTAAAGTCTCCCATGACCAGACATCTACTTTTATTGCTCCTGGACACTCATATGCGTCTTTAAAGATATCCCAGTGTATATCGTCTGTTTTCATTTGCAGGCATTGTTCCAGTTGCTTTTCATCTTGAATTTTAAATGACCAGTCCATATCGTCTTCCGGCCATTCTCTGTCTTCGTTCATTGACATAGAGGATTTCCCGCATGACTCTCTCCAGAATTCTTTTTCGGATATTTGTACGTTTCCTGGTTTTTCTGATCTTAAAGGTATTCTTAAAGACATTTTTCCTCCCTGCTATGGCGGCACCTGCCTGTGCCGCTACAATCTCTGTAAACTGGTAAACCTGTTTCATGATCTTACCAGATTCTGATCATCTGCTCATAAATCAGAATTTCTTCTATATTCACATTTCGATTATCGTGATAGTGTCCGAAGAACCATTTCTTAAAACTTGTATTCTGGCGGATTTTTTCGTGATATTCTGTAAGAATATCCGTCTTGTACAACCCGCCTCCAAGTAAGGTTTGCGTACTCGATGCACAGCAATGTGTTACAATAAAATCCACTTTGTTATCATGTGCTGCCAGGTTCTCGATTCCTTCCTGCATCTCTTCTTCGGATGGAAGTTCCTGCTTCCACCAGCTCACATGATTTACCCGGTATGGATACCAGCCCTGATCCAATTTCTTCTTCTTTTTCTTAAAATCGGGATCATCTGGTTCAAGGATGCCTCCGGCAATATCATGGCTGCTGGCTCCGCCAAATGCAAATATGCTTTTCCCATCAATTTCAAACACCTGTCCACGCATCAGATGAATGACGGACGGCCGTATCTTATGAACCTTGCCCCCGTGCCATTTTTCGACCGGATAAGCATAAAGCCGATCAAAATTCTCGTGATTCCCATCCACAAATAATGTTGTAAATGGTCTGTTCTCCAGCCAGTCCATGAGCTTTGCTTCTCTGCTGCTTTCTTCGTTTCTATTCCAGACACCGCCAAAGTCTCCACAGATGATCACACAATCATCCTTGGTCATTTCTTTTTGTTCTGGAAAAACATCTATATTGAATCTTTCAAAATCCTGGTGGCAGTCGCCCGTTATATATATCATATTTCATCACCTTCCTGCGTCTTATATCAGATGCAATCTGCATGTTCCATATAAAACACGTAGAGAAATGCAAACACATCCGGATCATTCAGATCCATCTCGACTACATCCTCTTCGTCAGATTTCCATAATATTTCATCATCCTCTTCTTCAAACATCTCTTCATTGGATTCGTCAGGCTCTTCGCTCCATCTGTCTTCCATGTAATCATGGACACATGGACAGATTTTCCCGCCCACATATCGGGATTTTCAAACCAGCTACGCAGCTCTCTTGCCTCTCTTTCCACTTCTTCCAGTTCGTCGTCCGGGATGTCCTCAAATAAGTCATCACGCTCGTTCATTTCTTCTGCTAAATATTCTTCTCTCATAAAAAAATCCTCCCCAAACATTTGAAATCTGCTCTGTTTTATTGTTCGCTATAAGTATAACATTCGCCCACAAACAGATCCAAGGGTTTGCAGAAAAAAGTTTTTTCAGGGTAAAACTTTTTTGCTTCAGGACAGATTTCATATATTCCGGGGAGGAATCAGGTCATATGGGTAAAAAAATATCAAGGTATTTCCAGAATTTTTTTTACCTGGTTTTTAAATTTTTTTTCGTTTGTTTCCATACAGCTTCCAGCAGTGATGTCGCGATTGCTTCTGCTTTTTCAGATTCTGCAGCATTTCCAGCCTTAACTGCATCGTCAATTATATTTTTCGGCAAATTAGCAAACTGTCCCTGACTGATGTAATAGTGTTTACCCAATTTTTTCTTCAGCTGATTTTCATTTAAATCATTAATACGTTTACCGGAGCTTCGTCCTTAAACAATGGACCAATAAGCCACTCTTCCGCACTATATATATAAGGACTTTTTTCATATATTCCAAAGATATCAAGATATTTTATGACTTCCGGATGGTGCAGAAATTGTTCTTCTTCGCTGAATTCAGATTCGACCAGATTCATAAATTCCCTGTCTATTTCTTCATCTGATTCAAAAACCCAGTCGTTTTTCACATCCCTTTTCCATTCGTCTCCATAAGTTCTGATAATAATAAAACTCATTCATTTCCCTCTCCAATATACACTCTGCTGTTCACATACTCTCTTCCTTCATCTTTAAAAACCGGGATATCCTTGTCAATCACCCAATGCATTCTCACCGTTCCCGGTTCAACAGAGAGGGTTTCGAAATCATAAGTTCCCTTGATACAACAGCTCCCTCTCTGAAACTGTGAAGGAAGGTCATCCCAGGAAAGTCCTTTCTGTGTCAGTAACATCTCTTTAATCTGGCGGCAGTTTTTATGCTGTAATTCTTTATGGTGGAAATTTGCCTGTCCAAGCATCTGAATAGAATTTCGTATAGCATCCAGCTGGCGCCAGTAAAGATTATTAGTTACTTCTTCTTTTGGCACATTAAATGCACGGCAGTCAAATGTTGCCCCTTTGTCGAGGGATTTTTTGTATATTTCTGCCTCATGTTCTTCTGCAAGTTCCACACGCTGCTGCATCTGACGATTAAATTCCAACGTTGCCATACTTGCTGCAATACTGCACATTTTCTGCACTTCATAATCAAACCAGGCTTCTGATGTAAGTTTTTTGTAATCTGTAAGAACCAGCGTTATCTCATCAGACTGTGTATATCCAATAACGCATCCCTGAATGTTTTCACAGAGATATTTCATCGTAGCCTGCATTACCTCCATCAGAAGCTGGTCAAAGGGTTTCACAAAATTTCTGGTAAAGGTATGAAATGCCCGTCCATCCAGTCTGAGGATCACCGGTGCTTTTTTCATTAACACGTTTTTTGATACTGCTTCATATTTTTTCATTCGTTTTGCAAGTTCTGATGTGTCCATACTTTTTCCTCCTGTCACCAGGCAGTACTTATTGGTACTGCCTGCAATTTACCAATCAGCCTTCGCTAACGTTTTAGAACGTTCATGTTCCATATAATAGTTGTACAGAAACGCAAATAATTCCGGATCATCCAAATCAACCTCTTCTTCATGAAGAGGTTCCTCTTCCTCACCTGGTGACTCCTTCTGAATATCCATCTCGATTTCATTCCAGTCGCTTTCTGGTTTCTCTCCACGAAGCTCTCCACTTTCACAGGTTTTTTCAGGTACAGCGTATAACTCCATATCATCGTCCTGAAGACTTTCTTCTTCCCAGGCATCTTCTTCATCGTCATCCGGAAGACCTTCATCATCACAATATTCTTTCTCAAAAATATCAAACCATTTTCTCAGATTCCTTATTTCCCTTTCCGTTTCCTCCACCTGGTCTTCCGGAATATCCTCAAAAATATCTTCACGATTGTTATATTCGTCTGCTACTGAGTAATTTTCTTCCATAAGTTTTTCTCCTCCCGTTTTTTGAAATAATTTGTTATTTCCTCCTTGTGTCGTACATGATAGCACCCACCTAAATTTAATGCCACAGTAGGCTAAAAAAAATTCGCCCAGGGTAAAATTTTTTTAACGGGGGGGAAACTTTTTATGCCCAGGGTAAATTTGTGGTACACACAGGGTAAAAAAAGTCAAGAGTATTCTAAAATTTTTTTCGTTACTTTAAAAAAAATTTTTCTCTACTTTTAAATTCGTTTTCTGCAGATACATGCGAAGAATCTATACAATTTTGCTGATATAATGTATAATCTTATTTATCATATACATGTATTGGAGGTTTGGATATGAACAATTTAAAGACGAATAACTATTGGCTTATCCCTATGGATTTTAGCACTTGCAATTATGAGCAACTGCAAAAAGAATGGGACGAAAGTAAAAAAATAATGTGGCAGGTGCCGGGAACACCTAGAAAATTAAAAAATGGCGATTGGCAATCCCCCCCAGATTCTAGCATGGTCAATTCACTAAAAAAGGGAGACGTTATATATTTTTATGTAACCAATCTTCCTTCAGAAAGCAGAAATAAGCTAAGTCGAATAATGCTACGTGGTGTAGTCAAAGATGAACCTTGTCCAATGGAAAAAAATAAAGTCTACTTTGACTTAAATGAAACTAATCTAATATATGCCTTTTCTATTGAATGCCTTACAACTCTGCCTAAAGAACAATTGGAAAATAATTTCTTTTTGAGTCGTACAGATTTGAAAACTAACAGCAGTAAATTTATAATCCCACACGGAGTAAACTGGCCTGATAAAAACATAAAACAAAACCTCAGTGAAGATATTATCAAGAGATTAGAAAGATGTTTTAAACCCACTACTATAAGAAAATATGATTTTGAATCATTAATAAATCATTTTAACAAAAAATGTTTCTTTTGTGGAAAATACGGAACTAAAAATGATCATAAGACATTTATCGGCAGAAACGGATTAGATTATTTTGAATATCATCATTTTATCCCTCAGGCCAAGGCAAAAGATTTTCCGAAATTGCAGGAAATTATTGATAATTCGACTAATGGGTTATTTTTGTGCTCCAATTGTCATAATAAAATGCATTACGGAGCAGTCACAGAGGTTCGTGATATGTTAGAAATAGTTCTGAAAGATACTCAAATACAAAAAATGTTAACTGATTTTAATTTCCAGAAAAATATTGGAGAAGAAAATGATGTCTTTGAGTGGTTTCAAGAGGCATATAAGATTAAAGAGCACAAATAATATTTTCTCATATTACTACTTACACTTCCCCTTCTACCACTGATCATGTTTCTTAATGCTTTGCACAACCTGTTGCAGTATATTACTGTACCCATGCTGACAATACAGGGTGAGAAATTTTTATTCTTTTTTCTATTGTATCCTCCCCACAGACATGCTACAATAAACTTATCAAAAACCAAGGAGAAACGCGCATGAAAAAGAAAAATTTCAAAAAACTATTCGCAGTTCTTATTGCAGTCTGTATGATGGTCATCGGGTTTCCGGTTACTTCGCAGGCGGCGGTCAGAGTATCCGCACCCAGATTAAAGAGTGCAAAGTCTGCCAGCAGCGGCATACAGCTCACCTGGAGCAAAGTCTCAAACGCTTCCGGATATGTGATCTACCGGAATGACAAATGTATCGGTGGGGTAAAGGGAAACAAAACCGTCTCCTACATTGACCGCAAGGCCAAAACAGGAAGCAGATACACCTATCTCGTAAGAGCTTTCCGTCAGTATGGAAAAAAACGGGTTTACAGCAGTGCCAGCAACCGGCTTCAGGGAGTCCGAAAAGCCGTCAGCAATAATGGTCTTGGAACTCCGGTTCAGACCGGTGTCCGTTTCTGGAAAAATCTCAGTGCCAATGGTGCAAATGGCGTAACTTACGGAACAACCTGGAAGAAAGTAAAAGGAGCCTATGGATATCAGGTTCAGATCTGGGGAAGGGAATTCGGAAGTTTTCATACTTATTCCAAATTCACAAGACAGACTAAATTCGGTGAAAGCTTCTCCAGCTTAGATAAAATCGGAATGAGAATCCGGGCATACAAGATCGTCGGTAAAAAGAAAGTATTCGGACCGTTCAGTAACTGGTCTTTCAGCAATGTCCATTTTTAAATATCTGTAAAAAAGACCGCCCGGGCTGATAATTTCATATCAGTCCGGGCGGTCTTTTTTTATTTGGCCTGTGCTGGTGTTGCTGTAACTTCTGTCTCCTCTGAAGTTTCTTCAGAATCTGTAGTTTCGGAAGCTGTGTCTTTTGTATCTGTATTTATCACATCCTGATATGCTTCATCCTGTCTCTTATACACATCTCCGAGCCCACGAGACCGGAGCCT
>ENA-OZGS01000502-OZGS01000502.1-human-gut-metagenome-genome-assembly--contig:-NODE-502-length-11789-cov-7.179649_pt1 | contig 11789 bp, 8 predicted proteins | sample MGYA00245121_ERZ653667 | MGnify/ENA primary metagenome ERZ653667 (study PRJEB26926, sample SAMN06165248) | human gut metagenome | biome: ENVO:00009003; feature: ENVO:2100002; material: ENVO:00002003...
GTAAGGAGTCGTCGGCAGCGTCAGATGTGTATAAGAGACAGTATTCGCTGTCGGCCAGGGCGATGCCCTGGTTCACCGCGTGGGAAAAGCCGGTGTTGGTGCCGTTTTCGATGAGGGTGAAGTTCTCACGGCTGCAGTAGCTGCGGGCCTGCTCCAGGCTTTCATCGGTGGAGCCGTTGTCCACCACGATGAGCTGGAAGCTCTGCTCGGTCTGGGCGTAGACCGACTCGATGGAATCCTTCAGCCAGCCCTTGCCGTTGATATTCGGGATAACGATCGTCGCTTTAACCATAAATACTCCTGTATCTTTGTGCACGTTCACGCAGACAGTATAGCATATCTGCACGCAAAAAGAAACCGCATCCCGGCGGGACGCGGCTTCCATACAGCAAAAAATCAGGCAGCGAGGGCTTTTTCGATGTTGGCCAGCAGGGTGTCGTGGTCCTCGGCACAGACAAGGACCACTTCGCCGGTGGAGGCGACCGTCACGGTGGCGGCCTTGGCGATCTGATACTGGTCCTCAAGGTAGTGCTCCATAGACTGCTGCTCGCTGGCCACATAGGCTTCCAGCGCGGCCTTCACGTCGTCGGTCTTGCCCTCGGCAGGCTTCACGATGGCCACGGCGTAGCTGCGCACCATCATGGAGGAGACAGAGGCGGCAAGGTCGGTGTACATGTCGTCTTCCAGGTTCAGCAGGGGCAGGATCATGTTCTTCACCTCGTCGTCCAGCTGGTCGGCGTCGTACTCGGCGCTGTAGCCGTCGATGGCGGTGAACTTGCCGTCCTCACCTTTGGTGAAGATCATGTCGTATTCGTTCTCCTCGTCGCTGCGGGCGTCGTGGAGGATCTGGGAGTAGTCCTTCGGGGTGGTGCTGTCGGCCTTGCTGCCGGCAGAGCAGCCCACGAGCGCCAGCAGGCACAGGCCGGCAAGAAGGGCGGCGATGATTCGTTTCATAGCGGATTCCTTTCGTGTTCGAGTGTGAGATCAGAAAGACAGGCGGTTTATCCGTAGTGTGCGCGGTTTTGCGCCTGCTATCCAGAACACGAATCACTTCCGCACAGGATTGCACCGGAAACGTAACAGTTTTATGAACAGCTCACAGCATGAGCGCGTCCAAGTCGCCGTGGTTCACGGGCGTGGAAAGGATGATCTGGGTGCTGGTGGTGCCCAGCTTCTGGAACTGCAGGATCAGGTGTTCCAGCTGGGGCATGCTGCCACAGCTCACCTTCACAAGGAAGGTGTAGGCGCCGGTGACGTGGTAGCACTGCAGCACTTCCTTGCTGCTCTGCAGCAGCTCCAGAAAGGCATCCTGCTTGGAGGGAGCCACCGAAAGACTGATGAGGGCATCCACATACATGCGGTCGGCGGGGCGGTTGAGGGTGACGGTGTAGCCGCTGATGATGCCGTCGGTCTCCAGCTTGTGGATGCGGCTGGAAACGGCGGGGCTGGTGAGCGACACCTGCTCGGCGATCTCCTTCACCGGCATCCGGGCGTTTTTGGCCAGAAGGGAGAGAATCTTGCGATCCAGATCGTCCATGGGAATTCTCCTTTGAAAATATGTTGGAATGTATAAAATTTTTTGAAAGTAAAGTTTTATTGTTGTAGCAAAAGCACAAATGACGGAAAAGGTCGGTCGGATTTGGCTTTGTGTTAATTATATAAAGTTTTGCCGGAAAAGTAAAGACTTAATTTAAAGCAAAAACGGAAAAATTTGTTTGACAAGAAAAGAAAAAGGCGTATAATACATCATGCAAGGCAGCGCCAAACCAAAAGCGCCTGTCCCCTTAAAAATTGAGATTCACCACTTTATATACTTTCCCACCCCTCTATACACAAAAACCCGCTGCCAGGCGGGTTTTTGTGTTTGTTGGGGATTTTTTGAAGAATGATGCACCTGCGGCATGATGTCTGCTGACGCAGATGATGTTTTGCGTTGCAAAATGATGTGCGCTGCGGCACATGGGGAACGGCTGTGCGGATGCTCCCACAGGGAGTCGGCGCAGTCAGGTGCTGTTACTATCTACGACCCCTTCCCGGTGAAAACGAAACCCAGAAACGCCCGCAGGTGTTTCTGGGTTTCAAATTAAAAATAATTTTCCGCTAAACATGGCCAGAGTGCAACAGCGACGACTGCTGCCTGTGGCAGAAACAGGGAGGAACTGTTGGGGCAGCGGCCTGCAAGATGCGAGTGCCGCTCCAAGGCACGAGGCAGACGCAGGGTGCCGCAACCCGTAGGCGGAGGCCATTCTGAATGCTCTCAATTATTCCGGAATGGAATCGACCCTGCTTTTCTTCACCCGGCGGAACATCACCAGTGCAATGCACAGCGTGACTATTTCGCCGACGGCCAGCGGCACCCAGACGATGCGCACGTTCCCAGCCCCGGTCACCATCCGGCTCAGCAGCCACACCGGCGGCAGAACAAAGAGCACCTGACGGCACAGCGAGATCACCAGCGATTCAATGCCGCATTCCAATGCCTGAAACACGCCCTGAAAGGCAATGCACAGCCCGGCAAACACAAAGCCCAGCGAGACGATGCGCATACAGTCGATGCACATGGGTAAGGTCGTCTCGGACAGCGAGAACAGCCCGGCCAGCGGGGCGGCGAACAGCTCCACGCTGAGACAGCCTGCCAGCATCAGGATCGAGGTGTAGATCAGGCCCCAGCGGATGCCGTCCTTCACGCGCTGGCGGTTCTGTGCGCCGTAGTTGAAGGAGACGATGGGCGTGATGGCGTCGCGCACGCCAAAAGCCGCGAAGATGATGAGCTGCTGAATTTTATAGTACAGGCCATAGACGGTGACGGCGTTCTGGCCCACCTGCGGGATGCCGCCGAGGATGAGGTTGAGCGAGTAGGTCATGACGGTGAGCAGCGCCTGCGAGATGATGGCAGGCAGGCCGATGGCGTAAATGCCCAGAATGGTGCGGCGGTCGGGTTTGAAATAGCAGAAGTTGTTTTTGATTTCGACGTTAAAGTGCAGATGGAATGCAAGGCCCAGCCCCATGCTGACCAGCTGGCCGACGACGGTAGCCCATGCGGCACCGCGTATGCCCAGCTCCGGCAGGCCGCACCAGCCGTAGATCAAAAACGGGTCCAGAATGATGTTCACCACAGCACCGGCGATCTGTGCAATGGTGGAATACAGCGAGCGGCCCGTGGCCTGCAGCACTTTTTCGTACACCGAGAACAGCACGATGCCGAAGGGGATGCCGCAGCAGATGTGCAGATAATCAATGGCCATGTCCAGCACTTCCGGGCTGATGCTGCCGCCTGCGCTCTGCGAGTACACATAGGGCCGCACGCCCAGCAGGCTGAACAGCATGAACACAGCAGAGAGGATGATGGCCAGCATCTGCGCATTGCCGACGGTGCGGTTTGCGCTTTCCCGGTCACCCAGCCCCAGCAGTTTTGCCAGCAGGGCGTTGGTGCCCACGCCGGTGCCGATGGACACCGCCACCATGAACAGCTGTACCGGGAAGGCAAGGCTCAGGGCGGTGAGGGCATCCTCACCGCCGGTGGTCATGCGGGCAAGATAGGCGCTGTCCACCACGTTGTAGGCGGCCTGCAGGATCATGGACAGCACGATGGGCAGGCCGATGCGGAACATCAGTGGTGCAATGGGCTGCACCGTCATTTTATTTTGCGAACTGGTTTGCATAAAAGCGTTTCCTCCTTTGTTTTTGGGCAAAAAAGAAAACGAGTGGCAGCAACTGGATTTACGCAGTTACTGCCACTCGTTATGGCTTTATTCTATCAGAAACAGCACCAAAAATGCAAAGGCGTTTTTGTACAAATCGCGCACGGCATTTTCGCAAAATCTTGTTCAGGTTCAGACCAGATATCCTTCAAAGCAGTGCAGGTCTTCGGTTTTTACGATGCCTTCCAGATACAGGCCGTCCTCCCGGTACTCCTCCACCTGCACGCTGCCGCGCTCCCGCATGGGGGCGGCAAGACCCAGCTTATCGTAGGGCAGCAGCACCCGCAGGGTGTGCACCCGGTCGCTGAGCACTTCGTCCAGCTTTGCCAGCAGCTTGTCCAGGCCGTAGCCGGTCTTGGCGCTGGTGAGCAGGATGTCCGGGTCGAAGCTCATGCTGTTGGACTTATCGCACTTGTTGTACACGGTCAGGCGGGGGATGTCGGCGCAGTCCAGCCCGTCCAGCACTTCGTCGGTGACGGCCAGCTGTTCTTCGCGCTGCTCGTCGCCTGCATCGGCCACCCGCACGATGACGTCCGACCATGCGGCTTCTTCCAACGTGGATTTGAACGCCTCCACGAGATTGTGCGGCAGGCGGGACACAAACCCGACCGTGTCCACCAGCAGCACTGCCATGCCGCTGGGCAGCACCAGCTTGCGGCTGGTGGGGTCCAGTGTGGCAAACAGCATGTCCGCTTCGGCCACGCTGGGGCCGCACAGGGCGTTCATCAGGCTGGATTTGCCCACATTGGTGTAGCCCACAAGGCTGACCACCGGCATGCCGGTCTTGGCACGGGCTTTGCGGCTCTCGCCCCGGCGCTTTTCCATCTCGGCCAGCTTTTCGGCCAGCGCGTCGATGCGGGCGTGGACGTGGCGGCGGTCCAGCTCCAGCTTGGTCTCACCGGCACCACGGCGTGCACCACCACCACCGCCGCCGCCGCCGCCCTGACGGCTCAGCGCCTCGCCCATGCCCTGCAGGCGTGGCAGGCGGTAGCGCAGCAGGGCCAGCTCGGTCTGCAGCTTGCCTTCGTTGGTAACAGCACGGCTGCGGAAAATTTCCAGAATGAGCATGGTGCGGTCAATGACCTCCAGCCCGCCCAGTGCGTTCGAAATGTTGCGGATCTGGCTGCCGGTCAGCTCGCCGTCAAACACGGCGCACTCGGCACCCAAGGTCTCAGCAGCAAGGGATGCTTCTTCCAGCTTGCCGCTGCCCAGCACGATGCCGGTCTCCGGGGTCTGGCGCTTCTGGGTGATCTGTGCCACGGCTTCCATGTGGTTGGCCTCGCACAGGGCAGAAAGCTCTGCCAGACTGCGCTCGCAGTCCCACAGACCCTGATCCAGTGCCAGCAGCACCACCTTTGTGGGAGGGGTCTCGGTCAGAATATCATAAAGTTCGCTCAAAGTAAGTCCTTTCTGTTATCGTAGCGTTCTTTTGTCAGCAGATAGCACCGGCATTCCACCGGTGTGCCGTCGAATTTGTGGTAAACATCGTCGTGGTGGTACACAAAGCCGGCCTTTTCCATCACCCGGCCGCTGGCGGGGTTGTGCACCGCATGGCAGCAGGTGAGAAAGGTGCCGCCCACCTGATGGAACCAGAAATCCACCACAGTCTGCAGTGCTTCGGTGGTAAAGCCCTTGCCCCACCACTTCTGCCCGATGCAGTAGCCCGGCTCCCAGATGCCGCCGGAGAGGTCTAACCCCGGCCACCTGGTCTTTTGCTGCGGCTCACCCAGCAGGGCGTTGCACAGGCTGATAGAGCCGAACACCTGTCCGGTGGCCTTTTCCACCATGGCCCACTGGTAGTAATCGGGGTTCGGATACAGCTCCGCCCACGCCGAAAGCAGCTCCCGGGTCTCGGCAGGGCTTTTGTGCGGTTCCCAGCGCAAAAACCGGGTCACAGCCGGGTCATTTGCCCAGTTTTCGTACATCTGCGGGGCGTCCTGCGGCAGCAGACGGCGCAGCAGCAGACGGTCGGTCTCCAGTTCAGGTGTGCCGGTGTGGCGCATGATCCATCCTCTCCCTTTTCTCAAAAGTTATCCCTAAGATAGCACAAAAACGGCCGCGCCGCAAGCTAAATGAAGAAAACCGCTTGACCGGATGGGTGAACTACGATAAACTGAAAGATGAAATCTTTTTATAGGGAAGGGAAAGTACCGATGTTAGATGTGCGCAAACTGTTAGTCCAGCGGCCGCTGCTGTTCGATGGCGGCATGGGTACCTATTATAAAGCAAAGCCGGGGCAGGAATGCGAGCAGGCAAACCTGACCGACCCCGAGGGCATTCTGGCAGTGCACCGGGCGTATCTTGCTGCCGGAGCCGATGCCATCAAGACCAACACCTTCAGCCTGCCGCGTCTGGCGGCGGCGCAGCAGCCCGGCTGGGAGCAGCTGGCAGATGCAGGCTGGCAGCTGGCAACAAAGGCTGCCGGGGAGACCGGCGCGGCAGTGTTTGCGGACCTTGGCCCCGCACCGGATACCGAGAACTTCCCGGCAGAGCAGGTGTATCTTGCCGTGGCGAAGCGCTTTGCCCTGCTGGGCGCACGAAATTTTCTGTTTGAGACCCTGAGCGCCGAGGACGGCGTGCTGGAAGCGATTCGTGCGCTGAAGCAGACCGTGCCGGAGGCTTTTGTACTGGTATCCTTTGCGGTGCTGCCGGACGGCTACACCCGCGAGGGTCGTTACTGTGCCGATCTGGTGCGCCGTATGGCGCAGAGCGGCGTGGTGGATGCCGTAGGCCTGAACTGCGTGTCTGCCCCGGGCGCGATGCGTGCACTGGTGCAGCAGCTGGGGGATGCGGGACTGCCCCTTTCGGTCATGCCCAATGCGGGCTACCCGGTGGTGGCGCGGGCACAGGTGCGTTATCAGGGCAAGCCGGAATATTTTGCCCGGGAGCTGAGCCGCCTTGCCAGTGAGGGCGTGCGCATTCTGGGCGGCTGCTGCGGCACGACACCGCAGCATATTGCTGCCCTGCGCACCGCACTGGATGCTCTGCCGGAAACGCTGCCCGCCGCCCCGGCAGCAAAGCCTGCTGCAGCGGCAAAGCCTGCGGTGGAAACGGACGATGCTTTCTTGCGCAAGCTGCGCGCCGGGCAGCGGGTCATCGCGGTGGAGCTGGACTCCCCCAAGGACGCCGACCTGACTGCGTATCTCGAGGGTGCCCGCCGGTTGCAGGCTGCCGGTGCGGACCTGCTGACCATTGCGGACTGCCCTATTGCCCGGGCGCGGATGGATTCCTCGCTGGTGGCCTGCCGGGTGCACCGGGAGCTGGGCATGAACGTGCTGCCCCACATGACCTGCCGGGACCGCAACCTGAACGCCACCAAGGCACTGCTGCTGGGATTGTACGCCGAGGGTGTGCGGGAGGTGCTGGCCATTACCGGCGACCCCATCCCCACCGCAGAGCGGGACGAGGTGAAAAACGTGTACCAGTTCAACTCCCGCAAGCTGGCGCAGTATATCGTATCGCTGGCCGGGGAGGGGCGGGAGATGCCCAGCCCCATCACGGTGTTCGGTGCGCTGAACCTGAACGCCCGCAACTTTGAGGTGGAGCTGCGCCGCGCCGCAGAAAAGCTGGAAAACGGCATGAGCGGTTTTCTCACCCAGCCGGTGCTGTCGGCACAGGCGGTGGAAAACCTGAAAAAAGCCCGGGAGACGCTGGGTGAGCAAGCAAAAATTCTGGCCGGTATCCTGCCGGTGGTCAGCCAGCGCAATGCGATCTTTATGGAAAACGAGGTCAACGGCATCCATGTGGACGAGGCCATCATCCAGAAGTTTGAGGGGCTGGACCGCGCCGCAGGTGAGGAGCTTGGACTGGAAGTCTCGGTGCAGGCAGCTAAGGCGGCTGCGCCCTATGCGGACGGCTTTTACCTGATGACCCCCTTCAACCGAGTGGCGCTGATGGAGCGGCTCATTGCCCGCCTGCGCACGGAGGTGACGGATTGAACAACGTAGAACGAGTGCCGGAAGGGGAAAAAGCACCGCTGCTCAGCATCATTGTGCCGGTGTATAAGGTGGAAAACTATCTGCCCAAATGTATTGATTCCATTCTGGCGCAGACCTTTACGGACTTTGAGCTGATCCTTGTGGAGGACGGCTCGCCGGACAATTGCCCTGCGCTGTGCGATGCCGCCGCCGAAAAAGATGCCCGCGTCCGGGTGATCCACCAGAAAAACGGAGGATTATCTGCCGCCCGCAACGCCGGGCTGGACGCAGCAAGGGGTGCATGGGTCGGCTTTGTGGATTCAGACGACTACATTGCACCGGAAATGTATGAAGTGCTGTACCAAGCCGTGCAAAGCACCGGGGCAGACCTTGCCCTGTGTGATTACGCCGAGGTGGACGAGGCGGGAGCGCCATGTCAGTCGATGCACGTCAGCCTTTCTGAGGGAGAACTGACCGGGCAGGAGCTGCTAAAAAGGGCATCTGGTCTGATGGTTCAGCTCGCGTGGAACAAGCTGTACCGCCGCGCCATTTTTACGCAGCTGCGCTACCCGGAGGGAAAGCTGAACGAGGATCTGTTCCTGATCCCGGAGGTCTGTTTGCAGATCCAAAAGGCCGTGGTGGTGCCAAAGGCGCTGTATTATTATGTGCAGCGCGGCGGCAGCATTATGAACGAAAGCAAAACATTGCGTCATTACGATGCTGCCGAGGCAGCACAGCGGTACTGGGAATGTCTTGTGGAAAACGCTGCATACGATGCACTGGCAAATGCAGCGCAGTATGTCATGGGCTGCGTGAGCCGGATATACCGGCAGCTGTCCCCGGCGCTGCGCAAGGCACCCCGCAGCCGGGAAATGCTGCGGATGCAGTTTGAGGTGGTCGACCGCACCCGACGGTACTGTACTGTTCCGGGCGGACTTTGGCTGCAAAGCTGGCTGCTGTGGCACTTCCCGCAGACATACAGTCGGCTGCGGGACATGAAGGGCTGAGAAGGAGAACAAAATTCGTATGAGAACGCGCTATACGCTTATCAATATGCTGGTCAATATTGGCGGGCAATTTTTTTCGATGCTGTTGTCCTTCATCAACCGGATGGTGTTCATCCACTGCCTTTCGGCTGCCTATCTGGGCGTCAACGGTCTGTTTACTGATGTGCTCAGCATCCTTAATTTTGCGGAGCTGGGCATCGGTACGGCTATGGTGTTCAGTATGTATGAGCCGGCAGCCCGGGATGACGAGCAGAAACTGGCGCGGCTGATGAACCTGTACAAGTGGATGTACCGGGCGGTGGCAGCCTCGGTGTTGCTGTTCGGGCTGGTGCTGCTGCCGTTTCTGCCCTACCTCATCAAGGGCGGCGAGGGCATTGAACATATCACCCTGATCTATATGATATATGTGCTCGGTTCAGCAAGTTCCTATCTGCTGAACTATAAAAGCTCTATCTATCAGGCTTATCAGAAGGGATATATCCGGGCCGGATGGAACATGGTGTGCGAGTTCATAAAAACGGTTTTGCAGATCGCAATATTGCTGTTGACAGGCAACTTTATCTTGTATCTGGTGGTTCAGCAGGCGGTACAGTTTCTGCCCAACATTATGGTTTCCCGCAGGGTGGATAAGGAGTTTCCCTACCTGAAGGAATGCCGGGAGCTGCCGGATAGGGAGGAGCGGAACGGCATCCTGAAAAACATCGGCGCCATGAGCATGCACAAGCTGGCGATCGTCATTGTGCGCAACACGGACAGCCTGCTGATGTCCTCCTTTATTGGGCTGACAACGGTGGGACTTTATTCCAATTACCGGCTGGTGATCAATGCATTGAACAACCTGATGACCAAGGTCGTTACGGCTTTTTCCGGCAGTGTGGGCAATTTTGCGGCGCTGGAAAACTCCGACCGGCTGTATCGGGTATATAAGGAGATGGACTTTCTCTTTTTTGTGCTGTCCAGCTACCTGACCGGCGGACTGATGATGCTGTTCAATTCCTTGATCGCTCTGCTGTTTGGCGAGGAATATTGCTTCCCGATGGCGATCGTTGTGTTCATCGTAACGGAATTTTACATCACGCGGATGCGGCAGACGAACCTGTTGTTCCGGGAGGTCATGGGTCTGTTCTGGAACGACCGCTATAAGGCTGTGGCAGAATCTATCATCAATCTGGCAGTCTCCCTTGTACTGGTGCAGCGCTACGGCGTGACCGGCATTATTGGGGGCACTATCATCAGCACGCTGTGCACTTGTACTTGGATAGAGCCTTATATCTTTTTGAAATACGGCGTTCGGGAGGATTGGCAACAGAAATACCGGGCTTATTTTGCGGAGTATCTGAAGCGGCTGCTGCTTACAGCAGCAGTCTCTGCGGCAGCGGTGCTCTGGGTGCAGCGGTTCCCGGTGGGCAACTTTTGCATTTTTATTCTGGATGGGCTGCTTTACACAGCTGTGTTCGCGGGAGTGATCGTGCTGTTCTACCGTGGCAGCGCGGAGTATGCAGCACTGAAGCAGCGTGGGTTTGAGCTTCTGAAAAGGAATAAAGAGTACACTTGAACGAAAAAATGGATTGACAAATCCCACAAAAAACGCTATATTCTTTTTATAAATGCGTTGAAAAAGAGTGTGCATCGTCTGGGACCGCACAGAGAGCCGGGGGCAGCTGAAAACCCGGCGGGATACCGGCGGGGGCACTGTCACTTTGGAGCAGAAGCGGTGAGCTGAGCTGGTAAGCCGCTTTCGGGTCTGCCCTACGTTACAGGGGCATCAAGGGGCGCGGAGCTTTCCGCGCAATTTGGGTGGTACCGCGGTCATGTATTTACAGCCGTCCCATGGAACGCTCCGTGGGGCGGCTTTTTGCGTCCCACTTCATCAAATTTTTGGGAGGACACTATGAAAGAGCTTGCAAAGCAGTACGATCCCAGTCAGGTGGAAGATCGTATCTACCAGTTCTGGCTGGACGGCGGCTACTTCCACACGAAGGCCGATCCGGACAAGAAACCTTATACCATCGTGATGCCGCCGCCGAACGTTACCGGTCAGCTGCACATGGGTCATGCGGTGGATAACACCATGCAGGATATCCTCATCCGCACCAAGCGGATGCAGGGCTATGCCGCCCTGTGGGTGCCCGGCACCGACCATGCCTCCATTGCTACCGAGGCCAAGGTGGTGGAAGCTATGCGCGCCGAGGGCCTGACCAAGGAGATGGTCGGCCGCGATGGTTTTCTGGAGCGCGCATGGGCATGGAAAACCAAGTACGGCAACCGCATCGTCAGCCAGCTGAAGAAGCTGGGCAGCAGCTGCGACTGGGAGCGCGAGCGCTTTACCATGGACGAGGGCTGCTCTGAGGCTGTCAAGGAAGTGTTCGTGCGCCTGTACGACAAGGGCCTGATCTACCGCGGCAACCGCATGGTCAACTGGTGCCCCCACTGCAACACCTCTATTTCCGACGCCGAGGTGGAGTACGAGGAGAAGGACGGCAGCTTCTGGCACCTGCTGTACCCGGTCAAGGAGACCGGCGAGATGCTGGAGCTGGCCACCACCCGCCCCGAGACCATGCTGGGCGATACCGCCGTGGCTATCAACGGCGAGGATCCCCGCTACGCCCATCTGCACGGCTGCCATGTGGTGCTGCCCCTGCTGAACAAGGAAATCCCCATTGTCTGCGATGAGCACGCCGATATGACCAAGGGCACCGGTGTCGTGAAGATTACCCCCGCCCACGACCCCAACGACTTTGAGGTCGGTCTGCGTCACGACCTGCCCATCGTGCGCGTGTTCACCTACGACGGCCACATGACCGGCGCTGCCGACAAGGCTGCCGCCGATGCCCTGTTTGCCGCCGGCAAGAACACCGTCAACGAGCCCGAGGTGCTGGACTGCGGCAAGTACGCCGGCATGACCACGCTGGAAGCTCGCAAGGCCATTCTGGCCGACCTGAAAGAGGGCGGCTTCCTGAAGGAGATCGAGCCCCTCAAGCACGAGGTGGGCACCTGCTATCGCTGCCACTCCACCATCGAGCCCATGGTGTCCAAGCAGTGGTTCGTGAAGATGGAGCCGCTGGCAAAGCCCGCCATCGAGAGCGTGGAAAAGGGCGAGATCAAGTTCGTGCCCGAGCGCTTCACCAAGAACTATATGAACTGGATGAAGGGTACCCGCGACT